>Ga0307517_10009105_pt1 | contig 14140 bp, 9 predicted proteins | sample 23_EM_MG_FD_194515 | JGI IMG/M metagenome (GOLD analysis project Ga0307517, IMG submission 194515) | Populus trichocarpa ectomycorrhiza microbial communities from riparian zone in the Pacific Northwest, United States - 23_EM | ecosystem: Host-associated > Plants > Roots > Unclassified | place...
TTTGAGCTCGTAGCAGCCTTCCTGAGCGAAGGAGCTAGTCCCAGTGCCCTCGTAGACAGCATTTTCTCAATGAATAGCGTCAGTTGCTGAAGGTGAGTGTCAGAGTCGAAACAGGTCGAAAGTCGCGGCGGCGCTCGGACCGACATTACATAATCCCGAATTAAAATCCATCGGACTCGTGAAATATTCCTGATTATTTACACAAATAAGAACGAGTGACATGACATAAAAAGGTATACAAAGAACGCAAAACGAAGGTGGGGACGAGCCCTGAAAATTAAAACCCAAAAGGTACACAGCGAAAGACGTGGTAGTCGAAATAAAGCTGGGTATGATAACAATATCATAAAAAAATCTTCCTCGAGAAAATTATTGAGTTAACGAAGGTAGGCCAACCAGGGGCGTATTATGGTGATGAAAAGTGGGATGTACAGACAAGACAAGTCTTGTCGAGATGTATGATTTCGTAGATTTCGTGACGTGCAATGGAATCGTGGGTGAGAAATGTGTGTAAATGAGTTCATTGTTAGTGGCGATGAGTTGAGAACAATTATATGAGATTTGTATCTAGAGGAAGAATTTAGAACACGATTCAGAATGAGAAAAGACAGTGGATTACTGACAAGTTAATCTCGTCGACGAGTGTCTATGAATATAACTTTCGAGCTCCTCACGCGATGACGCAGTAGCTGGATATGCCTAGGTCACGATCCTCGTTACAAGGCACCGACGTGTCCCTGAAGTCGTCGAGCTTGGAGGAGACAAGTGCCTCAAAGTTGAATTCGAAGGTGTTCTCGAAGGAATCCATTTGTGCAGAAGAGGTTGAGACGTGTCAAAGGTCTGAGGAGCGATGGATCTCAACTGGGGCCAAGGGGCGCTGGTCTGGGGAGATGGATACAGATTGCGAATCCTCCTTTATACCTCAGGAAGCAGATTATTGTCTTCGTTGTCAGCATTCATGGCGGGCCCATTGTTCGTAAATTAAAAGCGGGTAACAGACCGGACGACGAGTGCCATGGCAGAAGGCGGAATGCAGCCAATTGTCCTGGAGTCAAGCAAGTCAAGCAACAAACTTTCACAATTAGATTTGCCATCACAGATCCGGGTCATGCCGGATTAGGATTTACAACCAGTCTACTGTCTTCCACAACAAAGCGAGGAGTTCACGCTACATATGTAAAACCGTTTGCGGTACAAGTTCGTCGAGTGTGGCCCAAAGTCGAGTAGCAATTCCAACAATGTCCTAATGTAGTAGTTACTATATATGTTTAAGCCGAGGATCCCCGCCGATCAATGGGCGTTTTTGTTGTCTTCTGTTCCTCGCAGACATACACCTTGGCTGGACAACAATACTTGAAACTGCAGTGAACATGCAAAAATTCGGTTGACACTAATTACCTTGTCTCAGACATTGAGAACAATTAGCATTTCGTGACATCTGCAATGGAAAGTCAGTGCCTTGATCGTTTGCACCCATGCAAAGTCGGAGGGAGCGACAATTACGCCACATTATGAAATGATGACTAGATGGAACAGGGGATAACGTCAACCGACTTGTTGCCAGTGAGGGGACAACAAAAGGTCCAGGGCTGTACACACGCGTACAATATCGACAGGACAACGGATCTTGGACGTACCCGAGTGTTCCCTCGGGTACGCCCTTTTGGGTGAGCGACATCGTAATCAGAAAATAGGGCCATTGGGTTGTCTCGACTCCAAGTCATAACGCACAAAAGGCATGAGGTAACAAGAACATGCTTCGTCTGAGCTCCTTGTTGTAAAATTCTTAACCCTTGACCCCGGGCTTCAAGGGTCAAAAGAATTGAGACACGAGACTGGACAGCCCATAATTCCGTATCTGCAAGCGGTTTCGGTTACTGGTCTTGTCACTAATACATAAAACACGAGGAGAAATGGAAGGGTGGTGGGAACATCACCAGAAGATCGATTCACGCAGACCACTCGATGACCACTTGGAAGTTCATTGGAAGAAGAAGGATTATTGTCAGTAAATTGAGTCGCTTCTTGCACCTAGCGAAAGGAATCAAAATCAAACGGGATATAAGATTATTGAAATTAGCACCAACTTCAAGGCTCGAGCTCGTTCCCGCAGTTACTCAGAATCTCAGATACCTTCTAGCTATAATTAGGTAAACTGGGGGGGGTTTCGGACTGTGCGACAGAGCCGATAAAGCGTCCATTGAATCATCAATGAATCAGGTTTGGCTCGTCCTTTTGTGCACCTTTCTGATGAACCAGAGCTAATATTGGATAAAGGTGTACAGTGCAGGAATGCAACCGCCTTTCGAGTCGCGTAGGTTTGCAGTGATCATCCCATGACGTGCTGCATCCGTGGACAAAGCCTTCAGGGTAACATCGTCGCTAGCCAAGTTCAAGATCCACTGTGCAATGAGGGAAGACAACTGCTCTGAAGGTCAGTCGAGGAAATTTGAATTGATTCCGAATTGTAGAACTTTTGTCGTTGTCCCCTTCTAGTCAACCGAGAACAGACACGGCGGGCAATGAACTGCAATCGTTTGATCATCGCGTGAGTGAGCTGTGAATGACTTGTGAATGGAATGCACTTGACCAATCACTGTTGCTCATCCACTGAGCGAGACAATTGTCAGAGTACACCGTAAGATAGCTAATAATTAAGTACCTGCTTGCAACCAGAGGAAGGCTTGATTTGCAATCTGTTGGGGAAAGTAGCGCGAAGTAACTATATTATGGAGCACTCGTCTGGGAGGTGAAGAAAAGTTGCCCTCGTTAAGGAGATGCGCTGAGACTTGAAAGCCTTTCGGGGGGATATCGCGTAGAACCCCATCCACAACAGATTTGAATGGTACACCCAATATCTGCTCGATAGGTAAAGGAATCAGATAGGAATGGACAAGGAAAGAAAACGAGGGAGATAAGGAAAGAATGGCGGAAGGAGATGAGACCAAGAAACAAGGAGACGCAAGTCGAGAATAGAGATGGGACCTTCCTAGGCAGGCTTGCGCTTTCTACGTAAGTGTTCGTCGTCATAGTGTAGCGCAAACCCGACTTTAGTGAAGGTTTCGGCACATATTGGGCAACAGACATCGTCATCGTCGTCCGAAGGTTCCGGATCCGAAAAATCTTGTGACAAATGATGATCAGGGTATGATTCACGATTGCATGGCATGAAACATACTTGGGACGAGGCCTCGTCAATCTGCCACAACTTGAGCTCAAATCCAGGGAGGACGTCTCGACCATCCAGAACTGTCGCAATGCCATCGGTATCGTACCAGTCATGGCCACGTCGTCGCACGGTACCATCCTTGTCCCGCTTAAACACATATACCTCTTTGTTGATAGGGTCAACAAGCCAGCCGAGTTTGAGACCCGTCAGGAAATACGTGTCTTTGAATTTGTGTGTGAGTTCTGAGAGTTTCCCCGTCGCTATGAGATCTTCTACTTCAGCTGCAAATGTCGGCGAGAAAAGGTCTCCTTGAAAGGATCTCCGTTGTTCTTCGTCTAGAGTAAACCTCCTTTGGCGTGAATGCCACATCCGGGGCCCAGATTGCCCCGTTAAAGTTGAAGCCGCCTTGAGACAAAGTACACGCGCCGTTTTGGCCAGTTCTAATATTCCAGTTGGCCATCATTTGGCGGGCGATCTCGCTAACAGCAATTTCTTTTTCAATTGGTGTTTGAGGCATTGGGATCAGGTGTTTCTTGGAGTCGGGATGGAAGTGGCTGATTGGTGGGTCATCAATCTTAATGTCGTGGACCCTGGTCGAGGAATTGACTTCCTCAAACTCTGCAAGGGAATAGGTGCGACCTGGGTCGTAGCAGAAGGTTTTCATCTGTCAGTGGAGAATAGTGGATCGAAAATTATGTAATGATAAGCTATTATGTAATTTCCGCTACCTTTAATATTTTCATCGGACCGGTCAGCCACGGCGATTGCCGAAATACTGTACAGTAGGCTAACTTTGTTGACCACACCGTTCAAAACGACAATCACGTCGACATGGGCGCCTACAAATACGTTGGAGAACTTTACAAAAAGAAGCAATCGGATGTCCTCCGTTTCCTGCTTCGCGTGCGGTGTTGGGAATACCGTCAACTGAATGTCATTCACCGCGCCTCCCGCCCATCCCGACCTGACAAGGCGAGGCGTCTCGGATATAAAGCCAAGCAGGGCTATGTCATCTATCGTATTCGTGTTCGCCGTGGTAACCGCAAGAAGCCTGTTCCAAAGGGTGGATACAATTTTCTCTGTTTACCATAGATTCGACTGATCGTGAAATTACAGGTGCTACTTATGGCAAGCCCGTTCGTCAGGGTGTTAACCATCTGAAATACCAGCGGGGTCTGAGAAGCACCGCGGAGGAGCGGGTGGGTAGGAGGTGTGGAAATTTGAGGGTGTTGAACTCGTACTGGGTTAACCAGGACGGTGTCTACAAGTATTATGAAGTTATCCTGGTGGATCCCAATCACAAAGCTGCGAGTACCATCACCTCACCATCGTGAATTAAACTGACGTCGTCTCCAGATCCGTCGTGACCCAAGGATTAACTGGATTGTCAACCCTGTCCATAAACGTCGCGAAGCTCGTGGTCTTACCAGCATTGGCAAACAGGTTCGTCCGCGGCACCGCCTCCAGACCAATTCAACGCTCATTTTGTGTAGAATCGTGGATTGGGCAAGGGCCATCGCCACAATCATACTCCCTCTCGTTCTACTTGGAAGAAACACAACACTCTCAGTCTTCGCCGATACCGTTGATTTCTGCAATGCTTTCTTACTCTCCTCCACTGTCATGTATCGTATTCCAAGCGATCAATTTATTCTTGGCACGATGCGATTCTAACTAAGTTAATAAGTGTTTTATCGAGGCGTGCCATCGGCGTGTGACGCCACTCATTAGCGTGCGATTTTCACACTGCTGCCTCGTGTTACACCTCATATGTTACATAATAACACACCTTGGCAAGGTTTTATAAAGATCGATGTCAGCTTGCAGCATTATGCACCATGAACCCCGCTTTACATCTGAATGTCCTGTCTATATCCATCCTCATTGCGAGCGTTGTGCAACTCGGAGTGCATGGCATTCCATCCGATCACACCATCATGTTGGAAAAGCGCAGCTCAATAAACTACAATCCTAATGGCTCACGGTTTTTGTGGCTTTCTCAAGATGAGTACTCGGGGAGAACGTTCTTTGAGTGAGTCTCTATCATGCAGTTCAATCAGATCGTTTTATTGGTTTTCTAGTCGATGGAAATTCTTCAACAATACAGACCCAACAAAGTAGGTCTTCTCCTTCGCATTGTTTTTAATCGAGTCATCATTAATTCATTTTGTGTGTTTTAGTGGACATGTGAAGTCAGTACCACGCAGCTTCCTATTAATCCCGGTCTGAAATATCATACCTCACGCAGTTTCATCGACAGAAACGCATCGTTTGACCGCAAGCTCGTCTACTTTGAAAATGACGGCACCGTCATAATGAAAGCAGACAACTTCACACAACTGCAACAAGGTCGATTTCGTGACAGGTAGTGGCGGTTCATTCATGGCTTTTCAAGATGCGATGATGACATCCTTAGTGTCCGCATTGAGAGTGTGGCGACTTATTCTACCGGGTTGTTCATCTTGGACTTGAATCGTGCTCCATGGGGTTGTGGTGCGTTCAACAGTCTTTTTTAAACCATATTTTAAGCTGCAACTCATACTGCAGGTGTCTGGCCTGCTTTTTGGACGGTTGGAGGAAGTTGGCCTGCTGTAGGGAACATGTTTCTTGCAGTGCCATACTTTGTATTTATGTTGGTTGCAGAACGGCGAAATTGACATTATTGAAGGTGTGCATGATAACCAACACAATCAGGTCGCATGGCACACGGCACCAGGTTCGCATTGTTTATTTTCGCGACTTTCTCTTAATTTACATGCTCGACCAACAGGTTGCGCGTTAAATACAAGTGCGCCGTTTACCGGAAGCATTTCGGTCAGCAAATCCGCTTCAAACTTCTTAAATCGACTTTCTTTTTTTCTGAAATCCAGCTTGACAGACAAGTGGAGGTAAACCACACACGGACTGCAACGCCCTAATCAATGATAATGCGGGTTGCGGAGTCACCGAATGGAGTCGAGCCTCTTATGGTCCTTTTTTCGATTCACAAGGTGGCGGTGTGTTTGCCATGAAATGGGACGAAAATGATATTTCAGTTTGTGAGTTTTGAACTTGCGGTTTCTCCTCAGAGTGAATGATTGTTTCGAACTACAGGGTCGTTCTACCGCGCTGCCATTCCAAAGGATATCACGAGTGGTGCACCGAACCCTTCAGAGTGGGGTAAACCCTCCGCCACATTATCATCTTCACAATGCAATATGGGTAAATATTTCGCAAATCATAGTATAATATTTGGTGAGCGACCTCATTGTGTCGTAACTGGGGCATTTTGTTGACAAATACCACACAGACATTACCTTTTGCGGTGAGTCTGCATGAGGTTATACCACGAGTTTGTTCTCAAAGAAAATGCAGGCGATTGGGCCGGAAATTCATATGCTACTTCGGGGTGTCCTGGAACTTGCGAGGAGAGACTGATGGATCCCAAAAACTTTGTGGTAATACGCAACTTTCCTCCTCGAACAAATCGTTCTCACTTCTTAATCCAGAATGCGTCTTGGAGCATTAATTCCCTCAAAGTTTATCGGAAGCAACTACTTGCAAACGTTCAAGGAGCTGCCACGCCAAGACTGTCAACGATCGGAATTTGGACATTGTTAACTATCTGTATATCTGGAACTGCACTTATCCTCAATATATAAACTTTCCATATGTAGATTTCAATTTGTTACCCTTATAATTTCATTTCCCGCACCGATCCCTCGTTATCCGCTTTGTCACAATACGGCTCTGCAAAAGCTGCTCTTAGAGGAGTGACACTGGCACATCCATTGTGTATTGCCCAAGCGTCAGATCTGACAGGAAGAGATTTGACGGTCGGATTGATGAGGTCACCTATGTCTGGAGACCATTTGAACAACAAAGGTGTGATTTGCTGATCCTCGGATTCTGGTGCTTCGGATAAGGCCCAAGACGCGTCGGATGCACCCGTGCCAGGAATTTTAGGTTCCTCTGAGATACTTTTGAACAGACGTCCGTACGAGTTGGGCAACAAAGTCGTCCAGGATATCTGGACACCCCGATCTGCAAGGAGTTCTTCGATCATCGGAATGTTGACGCTGTACAGATCGACTTCGCCAGGTCGCAGTCCAGTATTGTCTGAACCCCAATTGTGCCAGAGATGATTGATGATACGGCATGCGAGTTTGTGGGCGGGATCGAAGTATGCTAGTGGAGGTGGATTGGTGAAGATTGCATAGGAAACCGCGATTGATCGTTTTTTGGACAACGATGAAGACATGGCGGCGCCAAGTGTCCCGGATGAGAGAGCGAAGGCAGCTAAACCGGGATTTGAATTTCTGAACGGGTTCCTATCAGTGGAGAGATTAACTACCTGAAGTATTACGGCCAAAGTTGGGGCCAGAGATCTATCAGTTTCGTGAGCATGTCCCCGGCATAGGTGAAAATAGATAGGCGTACTACAAGGTCTATTTCTTCTGGGTATAAATTATGCAAAGCGATATTGGCGCAGGATGCTGGAGTCTAGGAGGAATACGTTGGTAAGGGTCAAATCATTGGGTGTGAAGGTTTCGTACACCATCCAAAAGAATCCATTCACCCTACGGGACGGATAAGAGAGTGTCGCGTCAAGCTTCAGGACGACATACCAACTCTCCTTCTTTCAACGGTCTTGATGTAAGAGATACGGCTGCAGTCTCGTCCTCCTTCGGATAGAAGTAGTTTCCTTGGATGGTGTCCTTGATATGGAAAGCCTTTCCTACTTACGGAATTAATGGATGACATGGGGGGTAAGGAAAGAGGAGACCGATCCAGGATTTCTGAGAGTTAGGAAGAACGACTTTTACTTCCCAACCTGAATAAACAAGTTTTCAGATTGTGTTCAATCGCTGGATGTGGGAGATTTGACCAACCAAGGTTTAACAAGTGACGGTACAATCCAAGCACAAATGGGGAGTAATTTGGATTGGGTGGGCCATCGTCGTTCTGTTTTGCTTTAAGTAATATAATGGGGGTATTTTTGCCACTGCGTCTCACCGTTAGTAGTACTCTTGGTTTGGGAGGCGACATGGTAATCCAAACGCGACGTGCTTTCGCGTTGCGAATAAGGCTCCTAAAAAATTATGCGGGGTTTTTGCAGAAGGACGAACGGAATTGCCACGTGACCACTGAGAGCGACACCGTTTTCTTCTCAGCGCTGTCCTCTCCGTTTCGAGCTTTAAGAAGAAGCCCATCACCCAAGAATGCAGTTCAAGTTGGGCTGGGAGCTGTGCCCTCGAGCGTACCACCTGGGGCTTCCACTTCCCCAGAATCACTCGCAGGCCCCCAGGATTCTCTTTCGTGTCGAAGATTCGCAGACTGCGAGTGAGACTCCAGACCAGCGAGGGAATCAAAAGATAACTTATGTGAAGAGGTGATCATCATCTATTCTGACGTATTCTGGTGACTTACGGTAGGGTATTCAACAGAGCCATGGCCATATTGACCGATTCCATGTTAGTGGTGGAACGTTCACCCTGATCGGTGGGGTCATTATTCTGGACGACTGAACGTGACTGAACTTCTCATAGGAGGTGATAATTATAATATGCCGAAGGTAGAATGATATCGATACATGCCTAACTTTAAGGGCTAGCACCTTGCTTTTCAGTCCTCGGTCGCGTGATGCAGCTTTCAGTGCTGCTATAAACCTCGACAACCTTACCCGTCGCCCATGCTCCAAGGGTACGCGCGTCGACATCATTGCGCAGATCATGGCATAGGTCAACGAGAAGGACCCCACGAAAGCCCCGCCGGTATATTGGCTTACGGGATTGGCTGGACTGGGCAAGACCACCATCGCCTACACAATCTGCGAGTTGCTTGACAATGCTTCCATCCCATTCGCATCCTTCTTCTGCTCACTCCAGCTTGACAGCAGGAACTCGAAGCTTCTTGTCACTACTCTGTGCCGCGACCTTGCAGAACTCTACGACTCGTACGCAGCCAGTGTATCTTCGGTCCTGGAAATAAACTCAAAGGTTGTCGACGCCGGCCTGGGCATCCAAATCGATGAACTGCTCGCCAAGCCGTGGCAAGCATCCCTTGCTCAGCGAACAGACCGTGATCCACCAGCACCGATAGTCACTGTGGATGCCCTTGACGAAAGCGACTGTGGGACCGAGTTTCTGAAAGAGTTATTCGTGCCGATCAGCTTGCAGGGATCAAGTTCCTTGTGACCAGTCGACCTGATCCCAAAATCGTCGACATCTGTAAATCCTTCCCTCCGAATGTGGTTTGCAAGCTCCACGAGGTCGATACTGCCAATGTCCAAAACGACATTGAGAAGTACCTGTTGGAGACACTCCCATAATTAAAGGACGAGCCTGGACTGGCGTTACTTTCACAGCGGGCGGGCGGATTCTTCATCTATGCAACGACTGCTGCGAGATTCATATCCACTCCGCACAGCCCTCCTTCTGTTTCCGAGATGCTTTCCCATCTGCAAGCAATGCTAAACCCTGAGCCGTTGACCCATCCTGATAGTGACGAAAGATTGTTAGTGGACGAGTTGTATGAGCGGATATTGAGTGATGCGTTTCGGGACGCCAGGGTCCCTGTCTCTCGCATGCGGATCCTTCATACCATTGTCTGTGCAGAGTCTAGGATCGACATGTCGGTGTTGGCGGACCTCACGAATACCGATCAGGATACAGTGAAGAGAGTTGTCGAGTCTCTACATGCTGTCCTTTTCATTTCCCCCAAGGATGGCTGTGTCTATTGGTACCATGCTTCGTTCCCTGACTTTGTCTTCTCTGAGGCACGAGCGAGGAACAACATTTCCCTTCATCGAAACTATCCAACACCACACGTCATTGATGTAACCGATGCCACAAATTTCTTTGCTGGCAGCCCAGCTTCGAAATCAACACCACATTTGTACATTTCAGCGTTGTCCATGTGGAATCAGGATTCGCCGGTCTGGAGAAACTGGAGAAATCGGTTTGGGTCTATTCCGTCAATTTCACTGCCAAGGGATACCACAAAACCATTGCTGACTATACCTACGGCTGATTGGGTCCTCAGCGTCGCGTTCTCGCCTGATGGCAACCGGATCGTCTCTGGCTCCTATGGCAAATCAGTGCGAGTGTGGGGTGCAAACACTGATGAACAACTAAAGGAGATGCAAGGACACAGCAGCGCGGTCACCTCGGTGGCATTCTCGCTTGATGGCAACCTAATTATCTCTGGCTCCCCTGACAATTCAGTGCGGGTGTGGGATGCGAAGACAGGTGAGCAGCTGAGGGAGCTGTAAGGACACACTGACAGGGTCACCTCGGTCGCATTTTCTTCTGATGGCAATCGGATCGTCTCCGGTTCCTCTGACAATTCAGTGCGGGTGTGGGACGCCAAGTCTGGTGAACAGCTGATGGGCCTGCAAGGACACACCGACTCGGTTAACTCAGTCGCATTATCCCCTGATGGCCACCGAATCGTCTCTGGTTCATTTGACAACTCAGTGCGAGTGTGGAAAGCGACAACGGGTGACCAGCTGAGGGGTCAGCCAGGCACCGGTTCGAGTTCCAAGGACACACCAGCGGGGTCATCTCGATCGCATTCTCGCCTGATGGCAACCAAATCCTCTCTACATCAGTGCGGGTGTGGGAGAAAAAAACAGGCGAGGTTGAGGAAGCTGCAATTGTACACCAAGCTGGTTACCTCGGTCACATGGGATGCAAAGCAGCATGGTCATACCGATTCTGTGTCCTCAGTCGCATTTTCTGTTAAGAACCAAATCGTCTCTGGTTCCAGGGACAAATCAGTGCGGGTGTGGAATGCAAAAGGTGAACAGCTGAAGGAGCTGCGAGGGCACACCCATGCTGTCTCCTCAGTCGCATTCTCGCCCGATGGCCACCGAATCGTTTCTGGTTCCTACGACAAATCAGTGCGGGTGTGGGATGCAGAGCTGCATGGCCACACGGCTTCGGTCACATTTCCGTCTGGTTCTTGGGACCAATCAACGCAAGTGTGGGACAATATGGACCATGGTGCTTCATGGGAAGATGGCTGGATCCTATCTGGTGCAGAAATGCTTGTTTGGGTGCCATCGACTATTTGTAATGTCTTGCTCTGTCCACACGACATGCCCATATCTCGGAATGGCTCTGCAACAATCTCTTTCACACAACGAAATTTAGGGACCCTCTGGCACGAATGTTATACTCTGTAAATATTGCTATTAGAGATGTTCTGAGGAATACCCATATCAATACCTTCCCATTATATAAATTCCTTTTTTCACATCCTCCCTTTAAGCAGAGTCGATTCCAGCAAACTGATTTGTTTCTTTTTTAGTGGGAGAGATCATTTTCCATTGTCTATTAAGGACGAAGTGCTTTTCCGACTAGATTTTGGCTTACTTCTTCAAAGCTAGGTCTTTTCACTCCAACCTGCAACCGATTTCTGTGAAGGAATTCGATCGGTCTAGTTTGTTGTATACCTTGATTGTCATTTAAGTTTTCTGAGCGGTGCATAGACTCAACAAACTCTCAGTTCTTCTTTTGATTATTTTATATCTTGGGTCATTGTTTACAGTCAACTATTTTTGTTCTCCTTTATCACCTATCGTCACTAGCCACAAACCTGACGGAATTCTTTGTACTTGTCAATGTATCTCAGCTGTGCTTCGAGAACTTGAAGTTTGAACCCAAATCCTATTTAAAGAGTATAACAGTCATCAACTTGCTTAGACTTGACCATAAAATCTTGAATACTTGTAGTTGCAGACACAGTGAGAACAAAGTTTCAGGAATTGTAATGAAATACGATCCAACTGTTCAAGAGAAAGAATATTACAATTCACTAGTAGATAAGCAAGCACTCCACTTTTGTCCATAAACAAATTTAGAAAAATCAAGCCGTGTCTCATGTTTTCCAGCAATCCAGAGATTGCTTGGGCGGTGAAGACATGCCCTATGTACTGATGGGATCCATAACACAAGTTTTCCATCTGAACTTGCACATACCCAACCATCATTTTCTATCACCGAAGAATCAGTGAAGAGAAGGGGCTTGGAAGTGATGTTGAAAGGATAAATAGTCTGATCTCCTGCTGCAGAAACACCCTGTCCATCCAGAGAGAACGCAACGGAATTGACCGAATCAGTGTGCCCAGTAAATGGGCTTCCCTCCATTTCTCCTGTCGTCGCATTCCACACTCGAATAGTTTCATCACCCGAGCCAGAGACGATGCGCTGCCCATCCGGAGAGAATGCGACGGAATAGACCGAACCAGTGTGCCCAGTAAATGGGCTTCCCTCCATCTCTCCTGTCATCACATTCCACACACGAATAGTTTCATCACCCGAGCCTGAGACGATGCGCTGCCCATCTGGAGAGAACGCGACAGACTCGACCGAACCAGCGTGCCCAGTAAATGGGCTTCCCTCCATCTCTCCTGTCATCGCATTCCACACACGAATAGTTTCATCATCCGAGCTAGAGACGATGTGCTGCCCATCCGGGGAGAATGCGACAGAAAAGACCAAATCAGTGTGGCCAGTAAATGGGTTTCCCTCCATCTCTCCTGTCGTCGCATTCCACACACGAATGGCTCTATCATACGAGCCAGAGACGATGCGTTGCCCATCCGGAGAGAATGCGACAGAATTGACCCAACCTTTGTGCCCAGTAAATGGGCTTCCCTCCATCTCTCCTGTCGTCGCATTCCACACACGAATGGCTCCATCATACGAGCCAGAGACGATACGCTGCCCATCCGGAGAGAATGCGACAGAATTGACCAAACCAGTGTGCCCAGTAAATGGGCTTCCCTCCATTTCTCCTGTCGTCGCATTCCACACACGAATAGTTTCATCGGACGAGCCGGAGACGATGCGCTGCCCATCCGGAGAGAATGCGACAGAATTGACCCAACCAGTGTGCCCAGTAAATGGGCTTCCCTCCATCCCTCCTGTAGTCGCATTCCACACACGAATAGTGCAATCAGATGAGCCAGAGACAATGCGCTGCCCTCCCGGAGAGAATGCGACAGAAAAGACCAAATCAGTGTGGCCAGTAAATGGGTTTCCCTCCATCTCTCCTGTCGTCGAATTCAACACACGAATGGCTTTATCATACGAGCCAGAGACGATGCGCTGCCCATCCGGAGAGGATGTGACAGACTCAACCGAACGAGTGTGCTCAGTAAATGGGCTTCCCTCCATTTCTCCTGTCGTCGCATTCCACACACGAATGGCTCTATCATACGAGATAGAGACGATGCGCTGCCCATCCGGAGAGAATGCGACAGAATTGACCCAACCAGTGTGCCCAGTAAATGGGCATCCCTCCATTTCTCCTGTCGTCGCATTCCACACACGAATGGCTCCATCATACGAGCCAGAGACGATGCGCTGTCCATCCAGAGAGAACGCAACAGAATTGACCAAACCAGTGTGCCCAGTAAATGGGCTTCCCTCCATCTCTCCTGTCGTCGCATTCCACACATGAATAGTGCAATCAGACGAGCCAGAGACGATGCGCTGCCCATCTGGAGAGAATGCAACAGAATTGACCCAACCAGTGTGCCCAGTAAATGGGCTTCCCTCCATCTCTCCTGTCATCACATTCCACAAACGAATAGTTTCATCATCCGAGCCAGAGACGATGCGCTGCCCATCCGGAGAGAATGCGACAGAATTGACCCAACCAGTGTGGCCAGTAAATGGGCATCCCTCTATCTCTCCTGTCGTCGCATTCCACACACGAATAGTTTCATCATGCGAGCCAGAGATGATGCGCTGCCCATCCGGAGAGAATGCGACAGAATTGATCGAATCAGTGTGGCCAGTAAATGGGCTTCCCTCCATCTCTCCTGTCGTCGCATTCCACACACGAATAGTGCAATCAGACGAGCCAGAGACGATGCGCTGCCCATCCGGAGAGAATGCGACAGAATTGACCGAATCAGTGTGCCCAGTAAATGGGCTTCCCTCCATTTCTCCTGTGATCGCATTCCACACACGAATAGTG
>Ga0307517_10009106_pt1 | contig 14138 bp, 18 predicted proteins | sample 23_EM_MG_FD_194515 | JGI IMG/M metagenome (GOLD analysis project Ga0307517, IMG submission 194515) | Populus trichocarpa ectomycorrhiza microbial communities from riparian zone in the Pacific Northwest, United States - 23_EM | ecosystem: Host-associated > Plants > Roots > Unclassified | place...
CCCCTCCTTGCTGCCTGCGCACATTCTGAACCCATCCCGCCATTTTTCTCATCTTTCTAGGTTGTGTACTTCTCGGCATGGAGAAAATGAACATTGCTGAATGTGTGACAGCGAGTGTCACACGTGGTCACACGCAGGTTTGCTGTGCGCTCGTGCTGGGGATGGATTCAGTTGCAGAGCAACGAGAACACACTTTTACATGTCTGTATTTTTTTAGAGCCAAGCCATCGGTGAGGATAGTGCACCGTAGAAATATTTAGTTGGTCGGTGGGCCCTACCGTGCGCAATAAAATTATGTGTAGTTTGATGTTCTGTGATTTTCGAGTTAAATGCGTGATATCCCAGCAACCAGACAGAAAAATTTCAAAAGCTATCTACACAGGCCTCCGGATGCATGGAACATTTTGCTACCCAAGTATCGGAACAAAATTTGAAGTCAGTGCACTCCGGCGGCCAAATCATTCAAGGCACCCTCCTCGTTCAAGGACCACTCGATCACTGTATCTCTAGTGTTACGGATAGTCACCCAATGAGGTGTTTCTTGTGGTTTGGAATATCAGAGTGTGGGAGATACCGATCGGTTTCTCTCTCCGCTCGACTGCGATTGCAAGCGTACCAGCTACCATGACCGTGGTCGGACCTTCGGATTCAATGACCACAGGCATCCATGACTTTTGTTGAGTGGGGTGGGCCCAGCAAGACGGAAGGTGCGGTCGAATTTCTCACCTCTCCGCCGCGCCAAACGGACGAGTCCACTCCATTTTCCGACGATGAGCGGTCTTCGGAACTTAAGGATAAGCTCAACTCGCTTGCGAAGCTACCCCCTGAGTCTTTCAACGTCTATACGGCGGCGGAGGCTTACCCGACATCCACCGAGTCCCTTTCTTTCTCACCCCTTCCTCTCTCACACAACAGACTGCCCACGACTCCCATACCTTCAACTCCGTCTTGTCCATCCCAAACGACCCCGCGATGCAAATCTTCTACGTACTCTACTTCACCCTCGTTATCTGCTTGCTCGCAGTGACCGTGCCTGAATCACAAGGACGTCGGCCTACTCTCTACGAGGTCGTTATGTCCTTGATCTCCTATAATCACTCGACCACTTCTGCCGCATCGCTTCAACACCGCTTCGCCATCATAACAAACTCTGTGTCGGCAGAGAATTCAATCTCGTCGACGGGAGGGGTCGATGTCTGCTGGTCATCACCGTTCGGAATTAACGGCACATGTCACCCCCTTGATACCCCCGCCGCACCCACCCCGACGACCGTTCAGAATGCATCTGCTACTCGCACAGTCTCAGCAACAATCCCTTCTCCCATTGCTTTCAACCTGGTTTTGTACAAGGACATGTTCGCAGTGCAACTCGAGACCACAAAGACGCTCGGGAATTCAAAAGAATTCAAGTCGACGCAGGGGGGAATTCCTAGCGGTGCGGAATCACCTCATCTCTTGGACTTGTTGACCACGGCAACTTGGACGATGGCTATCGTTCACCTCTTGGCGGTACACAAGTCAATCCCCGATTCGTTCCTCCGCTGATTCTTGTACCCTTCCCGCAGATTCTTGGCCAACCTGCCGCGAGATACATCGAATTGTCCAATCCGATCGTTTCGATCCCCGACGACCTCAAGTTCCATCCCCCGGCCGTTTCCCTGGACTGCCATCGCTCTTTGATCCTCTCTTGGGTCTCCACCGCATCATCACTCGCTCCCGTTGGTTCGATCGCATACGTTCCCAGCGATGGCGGGGTTGGTTCAAAAGAGCTTCCTCTGTGGACCCTTTATTTTGCCATGATTCTCATTCGATCTTGTTCTGGACCTGCCGTTGCCCCTCCACCTCCCAATACCGAAACTCGGGCAGTACTCCGACATCCCCTTATGATTGAAGCTCCCACCCCCGAAGTTGTCGAAGAAGTATTAGCATTCTGTTGGTTCCAATCTCACACCCTCCTTGCCTCTTGTTCCGGATTGGTCGAAGATTCTAAGGTTGAGCCGGTCGAGCCAAAGGACGAACTCAATCTACTACCTCTGGTCCCTGAGCTCAAGCACGGAGTCCAATCGCAGGCGCCCGACGTTATCCACTCATCCACGCCCCCAACTACCAACTCGCTCCATCTAGCGGACTATATTGACGAACCTGGATCAGGAGTCACTGACCCCGACCAGCCTAGAGACCCTGCACCATTCTTTCCCCCGGAAACGTCGTCGGCTATGGCGGAATTATCACACCCACACCTCACTCCTGATGTATCCGGGCCTCCCTTCGCCCGGTCGTTCGAAAAGATTTCAGGAAGGCGGACGACTCCCCCTATTCAGCTGGAGTATGGTCAAGTTGATGGTGTCAGTCAAATACGGCCTTCGTTGTCGCTGCTCAAGGTGGTCTCCATGGAATCTCTACCACTCGGAGAGTATGACTTCAGCCTCCTGTCACACTTTCCTCCTCCTCCTCCTCCAAAGGGTAAGTCCGTGTTTCTCCTTCCAACACTACCGTAGCGCTGTATTCACTATCGATCACATCGTCAGCTCCTGTTCGACCACTCTCTCTCCTCGGGAAAGCGGGCATGGGAGGGGGGTTATTCGTGAAATCTCCCCTTTTGCGAACTCCGGACTGTATTTGTGAGTTCCCCCTTCTCGAACCATTGTGGATACTAATTCCTCCATTTCCAGCAGATTCTCGGGAAGTCCGACCCATGCGCCTCCTGCGTATGTATGGACTGTACGACTCTCCGAAGGGCTCTCGTAAGTCGTCCATCCGCTAACCAATGTGTGTTGCGGTTCTGATCAAACTAGGACCAAGCGCGGATCTCGCAAGTCCGACCCATAAAACGAAGCGAGGCTCTTCCATTTACTACAAGCCTGCTCCTCAAAGTCGTGAGTTTTTGGAGTGGCTAATCATATTCTTGCCAACTCATCACCCCTCCCGTAGCATCAACCTCTCCTTCCGTGACCATAAACTATGGCAATCCCATCTCAGACCAACCGACGCGATCCAGCACTGACACTACCTCTGGGGAGAGTTCTGCGGTCCCTGACGTTCATCTATCGATTCCCTCGATGCCTTCGAGGTGGAGCTTGTTGACGAAGAAGAGCAAGCAGAAGCTGAGGAAAGCCTCTTTCCGCCTCCTCGGATCCCTCCGGTAACCTTCATGCAAGGGTACATGTTCAGACTGTTTCGCTCTTGGGAACGAACAGCTGATTTACCTGCGCCGTCTTATATGTGACCGTTGTTTCCGAAGGGCCGAAGACTGGTAGAGACAACGCCAATACCCGACCTTGCGGACTCGTCTTTAGGATCGTTCTGCTTTCAGCCCTACAACACGATCACTCGTCACTCGCTTATGCCAACCACGATTTATATGTAGCCCCGTTTAATCGGACCCATCGAGGAACCGATACGTTTTTTTGTCCTTGAATCGCCTGCCCTCATGTTCCTCGATTCTACGAGCCTCTCTCCGGATATACGCTGCACACATTCGGCTCGCCCTTCCTAATCACGGTTTGACACTTTAATCTACACCTAGTTCACGGGATATCTACACTGCTGATGTCTTCTTGTTTCTCTCCCATATACCCATATACCCGTAACTGATACCCACCGCTACGACTCTGTCCTTCTCTGGATCACTTTTCTTCAATACAGCAATTTCTACGAATGGATAATAGACTTCCGCCTGCCTTGTTGATGTCGCCGCGTGTGAAATATCCCCGAGTGTAATACTGAGAGGACATTTGTGGCAACCAACGTTGCGAGGCGGAAGTGGTCAGTGTTCCGAATACGGCAAGCGTTGATGAAGCCGTTGGCTAACAAGTACAAACAACGATCCGCGCTTTATTTTGAGATAATGAGATTTCAGAACAACCTCTATCCATGTGGCGGGCAAGTTGGGTTTTTGTACCTCGTGCAAGTTAACGAGATTGGCTTTCGAGTTATGTATTTTGCGTAGACCTGTTAAATTCAAAACCAAGACATGCAGCAAAATACTGTTGGCGCACCTCTTCCCCATCCGACCACTTCTCACCATGTACCGCACGGGGCTGAACGGCATTATCGGATGTATCGTGGGGAACGTGGAACTCGCCGGGAGGTCGGCGTTTCTTTTCTCGGTTCATTCCACCTTTCCATTCTTGGCGGGGCATATAAGAGATGATCAACGCAGGGCAGGCAACCCAAGCGACTTGAACCACGACCACGCCATCGGCCTCGCAGACCCGACGATTATCGCTCCCTTGACCCGGACGATACCTTACATACCATGACTTACGAATCAACACGCAAGCTGTACGAAGATGCCGGTCAAGGTCACCTATTTCAGTTTTGGTCTTCGTTGTCGTCGTCGGAACAATCAGCTCTTCTCGCCCAACTCGATTCAATCGACATCAGGCGCGTGAACCGCATCCACGCCAAAGCTCTCGAGGTCGAGAGGGCTGCGAACGAAGGTGCCTCGTCGGAGATCATCGAGCCCTTGCCCGAGGACGCTTCGTCGTCCACCAACGATCCCGCTGCTGATTCGGAATGGAGAAAGCTTGGGCTACGCGCAGTCGCGGATGGAGAGGTTGGCGTCTTGTTGATGGCTGGTGGACAAGGAACTAGGCTTGGCAGCAGCGCTCCCAAGGGATGCTACGACATCGGGCTACCATCACACAAATCTCTCTTCCAGTACCAAGCAGAGAGGATCGCCAGGTTGCAAACTGTAGCAGAAACCGAATTTGGGAAGGAGAAGGGATCCGTCGTCATCCCTTGGTACGTGATGACCAGTGGTCCCACTCGTCCCGAAACGGCCAAGTTTTTCGAGGAGAATTCGTATTTCGGACTCGACCCATCGAACGTCATCTTGTTTGAGCAAGGTTTGTGGTGGACTGCCATTAAATCCGCATGCGCTGATGCTCATAACTCCAGGGACGCTTCCGTGCCTGACGATGGATGGAAAGGTTCTCCTTGACACTAAATCCCACGCTGCCGTTGCCCCAGACGGTAACGGTGGTGTCTACGCCGCTCTCCGTCAACCGGTCTCATCCAAACCAGAAGATGCCACCCGAACCGTCCTCTCCGATCTCGCTGCACGGAAGATCAAGTACATCCACAGTTACTGCGTCGACAACTGTCTCGTAAAGGTCGCGGATCCCATCTTCACTGGCTACTGCATCCACAAACAATCCGACTGTGCGGCCAAGGTCGTACCCAAATCCAGCCCCACGGAATCCGTCGGCGTCGTCGCTCTCCGTCAAGGCGAGTACAGCGTGGTTGAATACTCTGAGATCACCAAGGCGCAAGCCGAGCAACTCGATCCCAAGACCGGTGAACTCGCTTTCAGAGCTGGAAACATCGCGAACCACTTTTACACCCTCCAATTCCTCAACGAGGTCAAGAACTTTGAAGACGAACTCGCATACCACATCGCTCGCAAGAAGATTCCACATATCGATACTTCCTCCGGAGAGGTTGTCAAGCCCACTAAGCCGAACGGGATGAAGCTCGAGATGTTCGTGTTTGACGTATTCCCCTTCACAAAGCGGTTCGCCGTGTTGGAGGTTTCACGTCCAGAGGAATTCAGCCCGCTGAAGAACGCCCCTGGAACTGGTTCGGACGATCCCGAGACGAGCAGGAAGGACCTGCTGTCTCAGCATAAGAGGTGGCTTGAGGCTGCTGGTGTGAAATTGGAGGAGGGTGTCGAGGTTGAAGTTTCTCCGCTCGTCAGCTACGCTGGCGAGGGATTGGAGAGCGTGAAGGGCAAAGTGATCAAGAAGTCGGGTATCTTGAACACCTTGAAGGACTTGGATACCTTGGTTTAACTCAACGGACGGAATTCTCCTTGCAAGTCGGTTTCATGTACTTTTAGCCGGACCTTCTCATTATCTTGTTTTTACCTGTCATTCCAAAACTGAAACCGTCGAAATCGAACGCATTATGATCTCACACTCCCATCCGCGCACGATTAGAAATGAGTGTGGTTGGTTGGATGGCGTTACATGGTTCAATCCCCACTAGCTGAAAACTTTGTCCCTCTCCTCTCCAGTTCTTCTCGTAACGATGCGAATAGCCGTTGTGTCCGTTCCGCGTTCGGCTGAGTATTTGCAACGCAAACGCAACCCAGAAAGTGAAGGGAGATATGTGTGAGAGGGTGTTCAAGAGGCCGAGGAGCGGATATGCGTGATTTACCGGGGTCATACGCACCTCTTTACAGCACGCGATCAACTTGTCAATGAGCAACGTTTGACTGTTCTGGGACAGCTCAAGGTCTTTTCGCAGTTGCTCGTTCTGCAAACGGGTCATCACGATCAGTCCTGGATCGAGAACCATGGTTATCCCAGCTTTACCTCCTGTTCCGCTTTCGCTGCCCTGTTTGCCTGCCCCTCTGCTAATTGCTGTTGTTCCGCCGCCCTTGCTCTCGAGAGAAGGACTTCGAGCTCCTTCGAACGTATTACGCATTCAAAATGTCGTTCCCGAAGTTCGTATTGGCGGAGGATATCTTTGAGTCGCTCACGGACGACGTTGTCGAAGAGCTCCTCCATCGCCTTCTTGGCTCTGATAGAGTGTGTAGGTCAATTCAGTAAGATGTCGTACGGATTGCGTGGACGTACTCTTTGGGATCTTCCGTCCAGTTCTTGGCCAGTTTCTGCCGCCTCGGTTCAGGAGCACCTTCGTCCTAACTCGCGAACGAGGGTCAGTGGTCGAATCAAGGACATTCAAGCGCAATAAGTGTGGAGCAACCATGGGGGGTAGAAAAGAATCGAATGTCACCTACGACAACTTCGGTCCCCAGTCCCTCTGTCAGGTCCATCAACTCCACCGCAAGGATCTCGTCACCCACTTCCATCCCCACCTCTTCTGGCGTCTGGTCGGGTTCGAGTGTCCGCCCTCCGAGTGAGAAGATGAATTGTACGACGTCGGGTCCTCCCTTCGGCGAATCTGGATTCGCGGTCCCGTTCACCCTATCGGACGAAAAGAGCTGCCTTCCTCCTTTCCCCGTTGTCCCCACTGTAGTCGCATTCGCCGCTCCCAACCCAGCACCCAGAGCCATCGCACTGTCCATCCGATCGGTCCACGCATGAAACAACCGAGAGAACTTGGTCTTCCGCGAGATCTTGAAATACAACTCAGCCCGGTATTTGCAGATAACTTTCACCACGATGTCAGGGGAATCTCGATATTTGACGTCTTGTAGCTTCGCTCGTTCCACTCGTTTGGCCATGTCGTTCTTCATTTGAACGATTTCTTCTTGCGCATCTTCGACACATTGGGTCAGACGTTTGCTGTCTTCCTTTTGTGCAGGGTTTACTTCTTCTTTCAGTGCCAGAGTGGGGTTGGGCTTACCCTTAATCGTTTATTATCCTGGGGAAATCTGTCAGAAATAACCATGGGTATAGATACTAGATGAAGAGACCTTCTGCAATTCGCGAGCCAGGCCCTCCATCTTCACTTTGGTTTGATTCGCTTTGGTAAGTTGGCCCTTAGCTGCGAATGTTGAGGGCGGGATCAGGAACTGGGATATATGCGCCAACATTAATCGTTAACCTGCATCCTTGTCCTTGATCAGCTTCTGTTTCTCCTTGGCGTGGTCCCTCTCAAGCCGTTTGAGTTCGGCGAACTGAGGATTGGCGGATGAGCATCAGAATTGAACCTTTTTACGGGCTTGGAGGAGATGGTCATACCAGTTCAACATATCTTGCATGAACGAGGTTGTCTTGAACGCCTTTAACGGACTTCTGGGCCTCTTCAGCTGAAAAAACGTAATGTGCGCGCCTGATCAACCCTCCGAACCTAAACATTGGATAGCGTAGAGGCCGTAAAGGACATACCAAACCCTCGTTCCTCTTCCTCCTCGTGGGTCTCTTCTTCCTCCAACGCCGCGATCCTGTTCTTCAAACTCTCGTACATGACGGCAGGATCGACGGGTGCTGGTTCGGCCTTCTTCTTGTTCTTCGGGTATTGTGCATTGGCTGGGGGTTGACTGCGATTCGGCGGTGGTTGTGCAGTGGGATGTTGGTTCGGGCGGGGATGTGGGTGGCTCGGGTGGGGATGACCGGGGGTCGGTTTCTGCGCTGGAGGAGGCGCAGGCGGGGCGTTGACCGGAACAGGTCCGGTAGGTAACTTTGGCCGCTGCGTTTGGGTTTGGGCGACGCCGTTCATCACCGAAGCGTTCGGCATGCAACGGAACTCGAAGAGGTATCTGTTCCCTGAACGAATGACAAAGCGAAGATGGAGACGGAGGCTGTGTGGGCTGAAAACCGGCCAGAAAACCGCAACAAAATCGCGATGGACCTGCGGATGATTATGCAGGAGAGTGAGGCGATGGTCTGCCCCGAATTTCACCAACTCTGCAGAACTAGGGATGAGGGAAATAAAAGGTTGTCAACTGACGGCGGATTGAGCTTCAAGCGGAAGGCTGGTGAGACACGTGCCACCGTTTTCCAAGACGCGTCCACCAACGACAACCTCAACAAGTCACGGAGATAATGAGCCAAGGTCAACTTCCTCTCTTCGCCCTTCGGACAAGGCTGAATTTCTCGGTTTGATAGGCTCATCGCCTTTGCGCAAGAAGCAGAGGATGTCTTCACCAATCTATCCTGGATTCATCGAGGATTTGTCTCCGGAGGACCTGCAAAACTTGTCCGAAATCGACGCCGCGGTTTCACAAAATAACTACTCTGCAACTCCCTTACGGCCATTTCAACCCGCCAGAATTCATGCCGGAGGCTCGCAATCATTACAACCGACCAGAGATAAGCGACGGACATCGGAGTCGGGCTCGGGAGTAAACGATGATCCAGTCGCGACCCGAGCCGTGTCTACGTCCATTCAACTGATCTCGAATGGCGGGATGCAGCCAGGTCCGTCAGTATCGGCCTTCGCCGGTCCCACCTCCGTTCGTGCGATGGCTGGCGACTACCGTTCTCCCAGTCCGGAAGGGCCACCTCCAGAACAAGACCACGACTCGTGGTTTAACACATCCTCAGCTGACGTTCCTGCTTTCGTTGGGTTTCAGCCCATTTCCATTACACACGGCACTGGTTTCGTTGGGTTCACTTCCGCAGGAAAGGGTACCTCATTCCAGCCTTCCGAAGATGCCCTCCAGAACGCCAAGAAACGTATGAGAGATTGGGAGGTTGACTTTGAAGAAGAATTATTGCATGTGCAGCCCTCGACCCCCCAAACCAGAGTTACCCCACCTCAACGACCAGTTACGCCCCCGAAACCATCTTTGGATTTAGAAAAGAACTCGGCATCGCCAATGCCTGCCTCATCTCGACAGATTTCGCCACAGCACACAACTTTCGCTCGTTCCGCTAAACAGAAGTCGTTCAAACCACCACTGCTGTCGAATAAGACGAATTTAACCAACTCAGTGCCTGCCTCTCCCTCCAATGCTGTTCAGTCTAAGGGTTCGGTGCCTCAGTTCAAGCCACCGCTACTATCTTCCACTTCTGCCTCAACTCTTCCCAAACCCTCGACTCCCTCCAGGGCTACTTCGGACTCTGCTTTCCGCACACCAGTGAGGCTTGGTGGGAGCCACCGGCCAGGATCCGTCAAGAAATTCACGACTCCATTCAAACCTGGGATGCGGCCGGGAGAACCTGGTCGGGCAAAAATCCAAGAGGATCAGGAGAAGAAACGGTTACAAGAACAACAAAAGGATCAAGTGTTTCAGATTCAAATGTATTCCTCACCCCGAAAGCCGGTTTACGACGTTCCTCCCTCGTTAAAATCGCCGTCCGGTAATCGGAAAGGGAAAGAGAAGGCGAAAGGATACCGATTTTTCGACCTTAGTCAGTCCGATCCTAGTTCGCCGACCATAGGCCCTGATAGCCGAACCTTACCCTAGCATCACTGCCAAACCGAAAAACGCTTGCTGCATACGGCCACGTACCCCAGTCGTATTCTGGGGACGAACTCGGATCCATGGGGATGTAAGTGCCCGACTATCGCTTTCTGTCCCCCTCTGATTCCCTACCTAACAACCACGCCAAATAGAAGCATTGCAGAGATGAGCCAAATTACGCCCGAAACAGCAGTCCACTACTCCTTCTACTCGTCCTCTGGTCCTCTCGGTCCAACGGCTGCTTTCGAAGAGCTTCAAAACGCGGGATGCACGTTGGCAACGGAAGACTGGGTCCACAACCATTGGGGCCTGATACTCTGGAAACAAGCTGGGATGTTATGTCTTGACCCCAGTGAAGCCCGAAGATGGAGCTGGGAAGAGACAATAAAGCAACTGCTATATAGGTGTGTTCTGCCTCGATTATGATCGTTGCACCCCTGATAGCCTAGCGCACAGGTACGAGAGAGAACTTCTAGGGGGGTCCAGGCCACCATTCAAACTCATCGCGGCGGGTGACTCGGCCCCGTCTTCTCCAATGATCTTATGCGTCTCCAAAGTGATTTTGATGGGAGCTCAGCGGAATTCGGACGGGACGGTCGGAGATGTGCCAGAGTTAGAGATCACCGATGGGTGGTATAGGCTGCGGGCCGAGGTCGATACACCACTCGCTCGTGCAATTCGCAAGGGGGTAATCAGGGTAGGAAGGAAGATCGGTGTCGTCGACGCCAAGGTACGTAACTTGGTTGAACGTGTTCTACGATATATTGACAAGAGTTCAGTTGGTTTCAGACCGCAAGGAGCCCTCAGAAATCCTTGAAGCCTACGATAGCGTAAAGCTCAGCCTCTCTGGGAACTCTACCCACCTTGCACAATGGCACGCCAAGCTAGGCTTCAGGAAGTGTGCCAGCCTATGTACACTGAGCAGTTTGACATCGGATGGGGGGAACATCGCCATGATGAAACTCCATATTGAGAAGGTATTTTTGATTTCCATCACGATTGTGGACATCTGCTGAACGTTATTTAGGTGTATCCCGTGGCATATTTGGAGTTCATTCAAGGAGAAGATGGGAAACGGAAGAGGATTGGGCCGATGGGCGAGAAGGAGGAGATGGGTGCGAAGGATACCTGGCAGGTGGGTGCCCCCACCCGATCGCTGAAACCCACCCTGACTGCATGCGGCCCCTTTGCCTCGCGCAGGCGAAGAGAGATGTAGAAGCTGACAAGCTCAGGAACGAGCTGGAGGCTCGGATCTCGACTCTCGAAGGTTACGCGGATAGGATGGACGCAAGATTCGGGGACAGGTTTATCCCCGGAGAAGATGGTGGGTGTAACCCTCACGCATCGCTCTCCGAATTTCATTGACAAAACTTGACACAACTCTCGCGCAGACGCTTGCCCAGAAATCGTTGAAGAGTATTACGAACAACTCGAGGGGTTCTCTCACTCACAATCAATGCACTCCCAAAGCAAAGCTTTCAACGTGCTTTCGGGTGTGACGGCGAAATACGCGGGGTGGCTCTCCAGGGTCATAAGGGAAAACATCGTCAAGGAGAAGGAGAAGGCAAAGGACGAAATCGAATCCGAGCTCAACGTACGTTCCTCGAACCAATCTTCCCATTACGAGACCGATGAGTCAAAAATTATCTAGGCCCTCTACCCACCACGAGATGTAAAGGACTTTAGGGTCCTTATCGCCAGGGACGCGCGTACCGACCGCAAGCCCGCAAACAGGACGGCACAGATCACCGTCTGGAACGTAATGGGTCTCGTTTTCGAGGAAGGAGGAGAAAGGGGTGATTTCAAGGTTGGGCAAACGTTTCTAGTGCGTCGCACCGTTACATGGTTGTCGAGAGCAAGGTTCGTTAACCACCCCCCATTAGGTATCAAACTTGCTACCCAACCAGCCGGGGTCCTGGATGAATCCTTCGACGGGTGCAGATGGAGTGGTATACCTCGCAACCGGAAAGAGGGCGCACTGGACTCTTTGTCGACGATAACATAGAGTCAGTGCTCCACCCAGCTTTATCTCACAATTTGACCCATCGACAAGGCGTTTCTCGTGGTTCTGGAAACGGGACCGCCATTATTACTGTAAGAGTTAATAAGTACTATGTGGATACACGATGGCAGTGACGTGGGGAAGCATGGTTCAAGCGGTCGATACCTCCAGTGCTGCGTTTAAATGGCCGTGTTGTTTGAAGATTAATAACCACCGCCGACACCATACTTCCTCAGAACGGCCTTCCAGTCACCGACATCATCGTGACCCATGCATACGACAGTGGCTTGTTTGGTGACGCTGGGACCGAATACCTTTGTAGCCACCTCACGAAGCGAGTCGGTGGTGACCTCATCGATCCTCTCGCACATCTCCTCCAGGGGGACCTTCCTATCGAGAACCAATAGCTGTTCGGGTGGTGTTGGCGAGATAATCCTCACTCCAAAGGAATGCAGACGAACCTGTCGACCTAAATCCTCCACCTCCAAACTCTTACTCTCCAACGCCATAACCATACTGCTCTTCAACTGGTTCTTTGCCCTGTTCAATTCGCTCGTTGGGATCGGCGTATACAGCAACAGGCTAAGCTGGTGGGCCAGGTGAGGTAGAATATCTTTCGCCGTGTTCCCTCGGCTGTGCGGGGTATTCGGGAGGAACGAAGCAAACAGCCCGAATAATGAAGAATCAGTATAGATGTGGTGGAACGCGGCGCAGTGGTCGATTTGCGCATAGTGGTTGAGGATGTGGGTGTACAGTCGAGAGTACATGCCCTTCCCAGGACCACCAGCTGAGAAGCTTCCACCGCCGCCAAGGAGTATTTGGATTGTAGCGAGGGCATAGATATCCTGGTCGTGGATACCCGAACCTTCAAACGCGAGATAGAGTTGGTCGAACTCGAGAGAAGGATCGTGAACGAAACCGTGACCACCAGTGTAATTCACCTGCGAGCGGGGGCTGGTAACTGACCGCGGGATGTCAGTTTGAGGTTGTGCACCGGAGTTGTAGAGGTATGATGCTGCACGGGTCATCGACTTGTAAAGAGATGATGGTTGACCGGGAACGAGGAGATGCGGAGAGATTGGTGCCTGCACGGAGGATGATCGGGTCGCTGTGTTCAGCTGGGAGGTGACTGAAGGGATGTATGTGAAGGAAGAGAAATGCTTCTCCGCAAGTTCAACCAGTTCCTGATGACCGATGCCGGATCCAGCGATCACCATCCTCTCTGGCCGATACCAATCCTTCTTGGTGTCTAATAGAAGCTTGGTATCTATACTGTCGATCCTCTCCTCGGGGCAAAACAGTGGATTTCCAAGGGTTTGACCGTTATACGCAACGTGGTGGAGTACCTCAGGAAGGTAAGCCTCTGGCTTAGACTTGAATTCACGAATCTCGTAACGGGCAGCTTCCCGCTGAGCTTCGACTTCCTCCGGAGTGAATTGAGCGTTGGCGACGGTATCGGCAATGAGAGATACAGCCAGTGGCGTCGCCTTTTGGAAGTGGGTAGACTGGTACGCAATAGCTTCCCTCGATGCAGCACACATAATGTTACCACCGAGTGCGCTGGTAGCTGTTTGCATATCCTCGTCAGAGCGCGTCTTGGTGGACTGCCGGAGGATTCCTCGAGTCAACGCTGGCGGGGGCCCCGGAAAGAAGTTCTGCAACTCACCCTAAAAGCCAGCCTATCCAAGAAATGGGTAACCCCGGACGTCAACGGAGTCTCGTATCTCGTCCCGGCATCGACATACAACCCGACCGAAGTGAAATGGCCAGGAGTGCTCTCGGTAGCTACACGGATTTTGTTCGGCAGGGTCGTGACCTGCGTCGTGGGAGGGTGCGAGGCAGCATGAAGCCTACGAGAGAGGATTTTGCCGCGAGGGAGGGAACGACCGACAGCCTTCATGAAGGATCCGGTTGAGGTAACGGTCCGCAATCACGGGACGGATGACGGAAATAAATTGAAATTCATTCAGAAACTGGTTAGAGCGTTTGCTCTTGGATGTCACAGGCAGATCGATTAGCAAGACTCCATAGCTCAGTGGTTAGAGCATACGATTGCAGATCGTGTTGTCCCGTGTTCGAACCACGGTGGGGTCTACCCTTTTTCTCACACAATCAGACCTTCAGCTGTGGTCATTCGCTCATGATCATCTTAAGTACATGAATTCAAAGTGAGCCCAAATTAGGAAATGCAAGGGTGTTAATCTACCACACTCCACCACCGACCACAGTCACGGATAACACCAACCACCCGCCAGTTTTAAGTTGTTGATGTGCAACCATTTCTTGCTCGTCCTGATGGGCTCCTTGGGAGGG
>Ga0307517_10009107_pt1 | contig 14137 bp, 16 predicted proteins | sample 23_EM_MG_FD_194515 | JGI IMG/M metagenome (GOLD analysis project Ga0307517, IMG submission 194515) | Populus trichocarpa ectomycorrhiza microbial communities from riparian zone in the Pacific Northwest, United States - 23_EM | ecosystem: Host-associated > Plants > Roots > Unclassified | place...
TTACAAATAAAACTACATGAATAAACTAAATACCCGTTTGAAAATCAATAATTTATAGCTCTTAAAAAGTCACAATCACGAATAAAAGCTATAATTTTTTCAAATGAATACTTATTATTTGTAATTAAAAGTGTAAATAATGTTAACATTGAGTTCATCTGAATTTTAATGTTTCTATAATTAATTTATCAATTTTAAACAAGACTCAAGCTAAATATGTAATTACAATGGATTTAAAATTAAAATGCATTCAATTGATCTAAATATAATTAGAAATCAATTTAAATTTGGGTCATTTATACTATTAGTAAGAAATATAAAATAAAATTACCAATAACATATAATTTTTACTTATTTAACTGAACTAAAATTTTAGCTTTTAAACATGATCATAGTATCGGTTTATCAATCTTAAAATCTCTAAGTTGAGCCTTTAGTGAGTGCATTTTGAAGCTCATTTCTATCTTTAAAAATAAAAGGATGTAACATGACCAAACTTAAAAATAAAGGGACCATAAGAAAATTAAAACAGTTCGATATTATTATATTATAATATAATATAATATAAAATAATATCTTATCATAAACCACATCCATCTATATTTCTATCCCCTCCTCCTCCTCCCACTTGTCGAGGGCCTTGTATCCCTCTCTTCTTCCATTTCTCTAAAGATAGACCCCTTCAGGTCTCTCTCTCTCTTCCCGTTTAATTTTGTTATCCTTCCGTTTAAGTTAATCTCGGTAAGCTTGATTGATTCTTTTGTTTCTTTGCTTGTTTGTTACATTTCAATCTGTCAAATATTAGTTTTTTTTGAGAAGTTGCTGTTCGTTGATTTTTGTTTCAATTTAACTACTTCGAATTTTTTTAGGGTTTTGCTAGATAGAGTAAATAGTTGATTGTTCTTCTATTTATTTAGTGCTTTTTGATTATATATATCTTGAATTGATCAGGTTTTAAGGTTATTATGGTTATTATTATTATAGTTAGTCTAAAACTGGTAGTTTTTTTTTTTGTAGATAGAAGAGATGCTTCGGTCTGTTTTATGGATAATTGTGCTGTTCGAGTTGATATTAGTTATTAGAAAAAAGATTGATTTTGGTAGATAGAGAGGAGAGTCTTCAGACAAGGTTTACTTACTTTTCTGGTTAGGTTCGAATGATGTTTTAATTTGTGAAATAGTAGGGAATGATGTTAGTCGCCTGTGTTTTCTGTTTTCGATGCTGGTTCTGCTAAATTTTAGTATTTTATTCTTTGTGAAATGAACTTTTTCAACAGGGGATTGCTTTATCCCTGAGAAATCTTGACCTGTTTTGATTTTCAAATCGTTACACGCTGCAGTTGCCGACAAATGATGTGGAAACAATGAATGGGTTTTTGCTTTTCATTGGATGATTTTATGATAAAATTCCTCTTTTCCTATCATTAGACTCTGGGTATTGATTTGTGATTAATTTCCTCAAGCTGGTATTAAGGAACTTTTTTTTTTGTCTCTTTGCTCCTTTGTTATAAGGTTTTCACTGACATATGCCATTGTGACTTGCAGACTCTTTCCCAAACATAACATGGCTAGGCTTCTAGTTCATTCTGCTAATATTCCTGCCGTAGCTCCTTGTCTAAGGCATTGTCAATTTGAAGAATCTAAAAAACGAAGAGATTCCTCTGCCAGAATGATGTCCAGCTCACCATCTCAGGGTTTGGTAATGAGTGGATACTCGGGATTGCGAAGTGCTAACTGTTTAGATACACTGTTGAGACATGGACAATCTTTCCATTCCAAGGTTGCAATTACAATCTCTCCCAGGCAGCAAAAGGCTAAGCGATTTGTACCTAGAGCTATGTTTGAACGTTTCACAGAAAAAGCAATCAAAGTAATCATGCTTGCCCAAGAGGAAGCGAGACGGCTTGGTCATAATTTTGTTGGAACAGAACAAATCCTGTTGGGTCTTATTGGTGAAGGGACTGGAATTGCTGCAAAGGTTCTCAAATCCATGGGAATTAATCTTAAAGATGCACGTGTAGAAGTAGAGAAGATTATTGGGAGGGGCAGTGGATTTGTTGCTGTGGAAATTCCATTCACTCCTCGTGCCAAGCGTGTCCTGGAACTATCATTGGAGGAAGCTCGCCAACTTGGTTAGATTCTTTTTCTTTCCCTTTTTCTGCCTTTGACCGGGCAAAACCTAGTTTCTGGGTATTGGCATAGGTGTATTTTGAACTAATTCCTCTTAAATTTGGGATGAATACTTTTGAAGAATACTGTAGAATTTCACATGGAACTGTTATTGCAATCATAACATAATGTGTTGTTGAGAGATACAACTCCAATGAGATATTGAACTATGCTAAATGAATGGAATCACAAGATTTGCCTTGTAATTCAAGTCCATTCCAGTTCTTGTGACTCAATTTTTTCCCTCTCAACTGGGCAGTGATTCTGTTATGTGTTTGTGTGTGATGCTTCAAGAAATGAAGCCTTCAATGTTTAACCAGATCTGACCTCCATGAATCTTTTCAGGTCATAACTACATTGGATCTGAGCACTTACTTCTCGGGCTACTTCGTGAAGGTGAGGGTGTAGCAGCCCGTGTTCTTGAGAATTTAGGCGCTGATCCTAGTAACATCCGAACTCAGGCAAGCAATGCATCTTTTGAACTTTGTCAACCTAATTTTCTGTGTCATTGAGCTACTTAATTTGTAATTTTAGAATCAATGAAGTGTTGACTGTTGTGATTAGGTCATTCGCATGGTGGGCGAGAGCACGGAGAACCTGGCTGGATCCACTGTTGGACCTGGAAGCAGTAACAACAAGATGCCTACACTTGAGGAATATGGAACTAATCTGACTAAGCTAGCAGAGGAGGTGATTTAATATTAAGGATTTTTATGGTTAATATGTTATATGTAGCTACTTCTCTTCTAGGTGCTTGTCTTAAGATGATTTCTTTCTCCTTCAGGGTAAATTGGATCCTGTTGTCGGTAGGCAGCCACAAATAGAACGTGTCATCCAAATCTTGGGCCGAAGAACTAAGAACAACCCTTGTCTTATTGGAGAACCAGGGGTTGGAAAAACAGCAATTGCTGAAGGTCTTGCTCAGAGGATAGCAAGTGGTGATGTTCCTGAGACAATTGAGGGAAAGAAGGTGCGTGTTGGTCCAGTTTCTTGACATGGTTTGGGTGGGCATCTGGGTTTTTTTCTCATCCTTTTGGCTTACTTAGTTGTGCTTATTGGTATAAATGGTTACAGCGTGGACCCTTCTGAAGCTATAAGGTTAAATTTTGACCTGAATACTTGCGCTTCTTTTTAAATAACAGATTGTGAAACGACTTTTTATTTAGGTGTTACAGGATGACTTTTGAACTTCGAAAGGTCTACTAACATTGGTATAACAATTGCACCGAATCATGTATTCTCAGGGCACACCTATTAATAAACAAAGCTTCCTCAATCATTTGTAATGTTAAAACCACAGTTTTAAATGGGAGATTCAATGATCTGATGGACATTTTTTATTTTGCTCATTCTAGTACTTATTCATAACTGTCAGAATTTGCAAGAAATTTGCATTGCTATGCTATATTTATGATAAGTTTTTATAAAGGATTTCCATTTAAATTTTGAGTTGGTCAGGAGAATACTGTACTCTAGAAAGACTGATATTTTTTTTGGTGTAACCCAGGTTATCACCCTTGATATGGGCCTTCTTGTTGCTGGAACTAAATACCGTGGAGAGTTTGAGGAAAGATTAAAGAAGCTAATGGAGGAAATCAAGCAGAGTGATGAAATAATGCTCTTTATCGATGAGGTGCATACCCTGATAGGGGCAGGAGCTGCAGAAGGAGCTATTGATGCTGCTAATATCTTGAAACCAGCTCTTGCAAGAGGTGAATTGCAGGTAACTTTTTCTTGTCATGTACACATGATATTCACTGGCTATTTTTTTTTAAACCATCTGAGTTTTGGGGATAATTGGGGGTAATTGTTAAATGCTATGGCTGGAGGCCATTATCAGTTTGTTGCATGCAGTTTGAGTGTTACATCTACTATGCTGACTATTAAGCTTCACTTATTTTTTTCAAAAAAATGCTGACTATGAAAGTTGAGTTGATCATACCTTGATGAACCGTTCATTGAAGCCTATTGTGTGTTAAACTTTTGAGTTTTTTTTTTTTAAAATTTCTTTTGGTGCTTAAACTTGATTTGATCATACCTTCTCTCAATTTCTGGCTCAATTTTTTATATGGTTTGGAAACTCTGAAGCCTTTCCTGTGTTGAGTCTTCTTATTAGCTATGAATTTGTCTCTAAATTGTCATGGTTTGTGTTTCCTTGAATTATAGAGTCTTTATTGGACCTGATTATTATATGTTGTAATAACTGAAACTGTTATATCCAGCGTTTGGGGCTGGCCACTGTCCCTCTGTGTATGGTCAATATATGTTATTGTTTAGATTTGAAATTTGTGGCTCCACGTTTCAAATTCGACTTCGATTCTGATTCATCCTCCTTAATGCAGTGTATTGGAGCTACAACCCTAGATGAATACAGAAAGCACATTGAGAAGGACCCTGCTTTAGAAAGACGTTTCCAGCCAGTCAAAGTACCTGAGCCATCTGTAGATGAAACGATACAGATTTTGAAAGGACTTCGTGAGCGATATGAGATCCACCACAAGCTCCGTTACACAGATGAGTCCTTAGTAGCTGCTGCTCAGTTGTCATACCAGTACATCAGGTAAGTGAGCCATAAATAGACTCTTTTTTTTCTAGTTCACATTTCTGTTCTATAATTTCACATATCTGCGGCATTTGTCACACTTTTTGCTTCACAAATGCTTATTTATAGAGGAGAAAAGTCATTGTTTGTATATCTTAAGAAAACAAGTAATGTATTTCTGAAGTCCATTGTTAGGTCTTTTGAGCAAACCTTGAAGCTTACTTGAAACGTGAGATACCATATGATGGGCTACCCAAGATTATAAATGGAAAGAGATGAAAATACCTGGGATATCATTCCCTGTAGGGGTGCATTTTACATGCATCTTGGCAGAGCTAGTGGTAGCATTTCAAATTGCAATAGTTATTGATGCCATTTGACTACCTTGCAGACAGTCTCTGTTGGAGCTGATATTTTTGATCTGTGCATAATAAGTTTTTCCCTACTGTTTTTCTTTCCTTCCTGCTGTACCCTCCACAATACACCAGAAATGTACTTGGACCATTTCAGAAGCTTTACTCCACTTGGCTTTAATTGTATCAGATGCTCCCAAATTCACAATTTTTTCCTATGAGTTTCTGTTGTAATTCTATGAAGTACCTTTCTATAGAAGTTTTTTTTTTTTCATTTTTTCCATGTCTGTCTGGTATAAGTAGTCCTTCAAAAGATCTACTCCCTCTCTATAATTACAGTCCTTTATAAGCTGTCCCTCCCTTGATATTTTTTTCTTGCATTCGTTTCAGTGACCGTTTTCTGCCTGATAAGGCAATTGATTTGATTGATGAAGCTGGTTCTCGGGTTCGGCTTCGTCATGCACAGGTACAGTCTTGTATCCAGTTACTCCATCATCATCCTTCAATATTCTGTCCTTTTCCCCTCACTTTATTCGTTTAGGTCCCCGAGGAAGCAAGAGAGCTTGAGAAAGAGGTCAGACAAATCACAAAGGAAAAGGATGAAGCTGTCCGTGGCCAAGACTTTGAAAAGGTACAAATTGCTTCTTTCTTTGTGCTTTCCAATTGTCTAATTGGGTTTTCTAGGACTACCCTGCTTGTTTCCATGAGATCAGACATTTTAATGAACTTCCAAAATATTGTGTTACGATTTCAAATTTTTTAGTTGTCTAATTATTGAACAGTGAAAAAGTTGTTTCAGAAGAGGTGCCACAGCCTGTGAGACTATAAGACCACCAATTGCTTGTGTCTTTTGTTTCTTAATGTTGATCTTTTTTCTCAATTTGTTGAGCTAACTCACTTCATTGGTAATCTTAAACAGGCTGGGGAATTGCGAGACAGAGAAATGGACCTTAGAGCACAGATTGCAGCTATTGTGGAGAAAGGCAAAGAGATGAGCAAAGCTGAGACAGAGGCAGGGGATGTAGGTCCCACTGTCACTGAATCAGACATTCAGCACATTGTTTCTTCTTGGACTGGAATTCCAGTAGAGAAAGTATCCACAGACGAATCTGACCGTCTCCTAAAGATGGAAGATACCCTTCACAAGCGAGTCGTTGGCCAGGATGAAGCTGTCAAGGCAATCAGCCGTGCCATCCGCCGAGCTCGTGTTGGACTCAAGAATCCCAATCGACCAATTGCTAGCTTCATATTTTCTGGTCCAACTGGTGTCGGGAAGTCAGAATTGGCAAAAGCACTAGCTGCCTATTACTTTGGCTCTGAAGAAGCCATGATCCGTCTTGATATGAGTGAGTACATGGAAAGACACACTGTTGCTAAGCTGATTGGTTCGCCTCCTGGTTATGTTGGTTACACTGAGGGTGGTCAGTTGACGGAGGCTGTTAGGCGTCGCCCTTACACTGTGGTACTCTTTGATGAGATTGAGAAGGCCCATCCTGATGTCTTTAACATTATGCTTCAAATTCTTGAAGATGGAAGGTTGACAGACAGCAAGGGCAGGACTGTAGACTTCAAAAACACCCTCCTGATAATGACTTCAAATGTTGGTAGCAGTGTTATTGAGAAGGGAGGACGCAAGATTGGATTTGATCTTGATTATGATGAGAAGGATAGCAGTTACAATCGGATTAAGAGCCTGGTGACAGAGGAGTTAAAGCAGTATTTTAGGCCGGAATTCTTAAATAGATTGGATGAGATGATTGTTTTCCGTCAACTTACCAAGCTGGAGGTCAAGGATATTGCTGATATAATGTTGAAGGAGGTCTTTGAGAGGTTGAAGGCCAAGGAAATAGAGCTTCAAGTGACAGAGAGATTTAGAGATAGGGTGGTAGATGAAGGGTATAACCCAGCCTATGGTGCAAGGCCTTTGAGAAGAGCTATAATGAGGCTTCTCGAGGACAGCATGGCTGAGAAAATGCTTTCAGCAGAGATCAAAGAAGGTGATTCTGTTATTATAGATGTTGATTCTGATGGGAATGTTATTGTTCTCAATGGTCAAAGTGGTGGTGCTCCCGACGCCTTGCCGGATGTGTTGAATGTTGCGTAGAGCTCGACTCCTTTCTCAGCAAACCTTTGCTAGTATGTTGTTTGTAACTCCGGTATTCATTCGAATTGGCAAATAGTTGTGTAGTCTGTTTTATTCGAAGGACTACTTGGCAGTGGAACTGGGAGCTGTTTCTTCATTGCTGGCTGGGTTTCAAGGCTGTATGTATTACACCATGATAGCTTGAATAGTTTAGGGGATATGGTGTTTGGTTTAGCTCTCTTAATGAAATGACCACTCGTGAAATATTGTTTTATGTAACCGTCTCGTAATACAAATTGTGATTTTACTTAGAAAATGGTGTTCATGCTCTCTATAATGGAGATTGTCCTTGCCATTAAAATTTCATGATGGCTACCCTCAAAATTGTGATCACAAGGAATCTTCAAGATTATGTTTTATTTGTGCCGCTCAGCATGCTTTATCATGTACTATCATTTTACCAGGCATACAAGAGATGGCAAGTGAAGGTTCTTCTCGAAGTGTTCAATATGGAGCCTGGATACAGAAAAACCATTTATTGCAAATTTTTCCTTCGTGGAAGTGACGTTACAAACATCCCTTAGAAAAATATGAAAGGGCATGTTACACTCATTTCAGTCTTTACTTGAATCTAAAATCCAAAACGTATCAGCACTGCCGAGTCTATTTGATAACCTCTGTTGAAAATTTGCAGTGTTCAATTAATACAACAAATCATGTGGGCGGATGCAATTCAATGTCTTGATACTGCAAATTTTGCTGCCGAGTACAGATGCCGTGGTTTCACAGCTGGCCACAAGCGAAATGGGTTTGCTTCTTGATTTTCTTGCGCACTGAAATGAATTCCCTGTACCTAGTCATCTATAGCTGGTGAAGACTGCCTCAAAGTAGGGCTGACGCTGCCGCTTCTGGTCATTTTTAGTGCATCCAGAGCCTTCTGTATCTCCATGGTCATTGCACTGTCCACACTGCCTGATGATAGCTTCTTGTGTGCTTTCTGCAAGTGAAGCTTGAGCGAGCTGCTGCTCAGACCAGCATTCTTCCCACAGATGGGACAGACTTTCATTTCTGGCTTCCGCCTTTGCCATTCCATGGAAACCTTCCCATGCAGTCGCTGGTCAAGATCCAGTAAAATTCTTGCAAAACCATCATTGGGCTGAGCTCGCCGATGAACTTGTCTTAGAGCATTCCATGCTTCTAGTAGAGTGAATTTCCTGCATCAAGAAAGAAAAAGCTCAACATACAGAACTTATGATGCAGCAGTCTATCCACTGCAGAAATTCAATATCATTATGTGTGCTGATAGAGCTTCCATTGTGCAATTTTTCTACACCATGAAAAAGCTTGCGATTTTCACTTACTTCCTGAGCATTAAATAAGCAAGAACCAATGTGGCACTCCTACTTCTCCCTTCAAAGCAATGAACTAGAACCCTCCCTCCTACTGATTCAACATGATCAATAAAATCAGAGGCTTCTTCAAAGATACAGCTGATATTTGAATCCTCATCGTCAGTTATCTGTTCGAGTAGAAAGTAGTGTTATGAATATAGGACAGGTTCCAAGTATATGCTGGAAAAAGAAAAAAAAAATGACGAGCTCAAGATTGTTGATCAATAATGCTACAGAGTGTTTGCTGTTTAGAGATCAATATGTGTAAACTTGGCTAATAGAAACATCAAGAAAATCATCTCTAAATTTTATGATCATAGTATGCTGCAATATTAGGAGAAGACGACAAACAAAAACAAGTCGCAGAGAAAAACAGTTGGTTTTCTAAAATCTAATTACTTTTCTAGAAAGGAGCACACGTGAAGCTCTATCCATTGTTATAGTTGCAAACTAAAGAAGTTGCGAGACCACTGCAACTGCAACTGCTTCTACCATTATAATAAAATTTTCCTTTTTGTAGAGGTACCTTAACAAATTGATCCAGCTCTAGTCATTTGTATAAAACAAAACAGAGCATTGTTCCCAGAAGTATGGAACTAATGCAAATGGAGAAGAAAAACTCACAGAAAAATTTTTGTACTGAAATAGATCTGGGTGTTGCGACTCTGACTGTCCAATTTCATTGCCACACAAACACAAAATATGTGTGATTCCTAGATGTTGCAAAGTGTGCACAGATCTTGCAGCCAGGGCGCCACCAATAAACAGGCTATTTGTGATTGATGATGGTTTCTCTGTGTTTGCAGCTTCGGAGATCAATGATATCCTCTCAAGAATGTGCTCTAATCTTACCTGCAAGTTAAAATGGAAAAAAAAAAAACCTAAAATAAGGAAAATAGATTGTTCCATGGATCAGTCTTCTATAGTAGGAATTGATAAACAAAAATAAAAAACTTCATATTAGACATGCAACCTGAACATTGCATGGATCTATTACCTTTAACTCATATGCATCCACAACGCAGTTACTATCACTGCCCTCAAAAAACCCTGTTTGGAAATTGTTCTCCTGACAGAGTTTGATAACATCATTTCTCAGCATTTCATTCCATTGTTCAAGTTCTTTATTTGATTCATTATCCACCTGAGCATATAATTATGCATGTCAAACATTAAGATGTTAGAACAATGAAAAACATCTTTATTTTCTTCCCCTTACACAATGCAGTAACTAAAATTTTCAAACCTTTTCAAATGTATGCTTATTTGCTTGCTAATTAGCACATGTCATGGCATGCTTCTCTACATTTCTCACAAAATAGAGTTTCTAGTGAAGTAAGATGATTAAATACTAAACAGTTCCCCTGCTACATGACCTTCTATTCCAGTCAAGTTTCAGAGTTTATGATGTTTAATTATACTTCATGAGGTGGCGCCTGCTATTGATCCACATGGAAATTATGAAATCAAAGTATCAATAATTATCTATTCTCTTTTGATTCTTAACACATGAGGTTTTTTGGTTTTTTCCTCCTCACTTTAAAGGGGGCTATTTTGCAGAAGATTATTAGAAGTACGATGCATCAATGCAATAATTGTTTCTTCTTAAAACTATGTAAGAATGAGAAAAATCTGTAGAACATGAGCAAATTACTTCTCATCCAATTGATGGCTTAAAAAATTTGGACATTTTGCCTCTTGCATTCCTCGATCATGTTTCTACCCTTTTTTCACTGTGCCATCTTGTGCTATATATGCAGCGTGTCACATAAATTGGTTAAAAGAGCCAGCTACTGATTAACAACAAAGATGAGAACTTAACCAGTCCATTTTTTCAATTATGAAAATATGTCAGATATAGGAAAGTCGAGCATGGAATTGGAGAAAAAAGACATTTTTGGAACCAAGATTTTGCTTCATGGTTATTTGGTTTCCGATTTGTCATCTTTAAGCACCATAACCAGTAATCTTTGCCTAGTAAGCATGTGATTTTCATATCCATGTTAACTGACATGCTTACCTTGGCAAATTTATGAATGTCTCGGAGCTTTGTTGTCAGACGCAGGCAACGAAGGGGCTCTACACTCCCCTTGGAAAACTTTCCATGCCAGCTTTCTCTTGACATGGGAGAACTAGAATCTGAGCACTCTTTATTTCCTGAAGATGACCTTGGAGTTTGAGCAATTCGCTGCGAATCTGAATCACTAAACTCTGGATGGTTATCATTAAGAAACCGTTCCTTACTCGGTGGAGAAGGACAATGAACAACTACATGTGAAGGTGACTCAGGGACCACCAAATCATCTCTGTCACAGTCCCCTGATGTTTTATTTGTGATGTTCAAAAAAACTCGTAACACGCTATCTAGTTTTTGGTGAAGAGTGAGAAGGAATATATGGAAACCTTGCAGATCCCTGAGAGCAGCACGAAACCCACCACGAAATTCCTGAACAGCTGAAGTCATTTCGGTCACTCGTGTATCAGTGAAGTCAGTGCCTTCCAATGGAGGAGCTCCTAATTTCCCCCCAGTTATTTCATATAACAAATTAGAGGAGTAATCAGAACTGTTGATAAGCAACTCAATCAATTTAGGATAATTTGCCTGGTCATTTGTGCGTTTTCCAGCAGGAGGCCGACGAGGAACACCAGAATCAATAGCCACAGCATGAGAAATGAGGAGATCAGAAAACGATGATTCTCCTGATTTTCGAACTCTTAGCATTTTGTTAGACTTTGGAGCTTCTGTGATATCAAAAACATCTGAGCCCTGTGATTCCATTCCTGGTCCTCCTTGATTATGAGAGTTAAGCCTGCAATCCACTGAAGTTGCCCTTCTTTCTTTCTGTAGAGCTTTAATCACCCTTGGTCGGTATCGGTTAATTGCAGAGTCAAAAGCATCCTCCAAGGCATTGACATTTGACGGGGTCATTTTCTCAGCCAGCAACAGATTTGCGGGATTTCCGCGCCATCTGAGCTCACGGCAAGGTAGTCTATCTTCGTTTCTGATGACAAGGTCCAACAGGAAGACCCTACCAATTGCTGCTGCAATTCTTTCTGCAGTTTCACGTGACTCAAATGAATTTGAGCTCTCCAATAAAGGAGATCCATGAACATAGCTGCAAAAACAGGATGTTTTGGCCTTTGAAACACTAATGGAAAAGGTAATTTTGCAATGCTTGTGATATGAAAAACCGTGCATCCCCATCACTATAATATTAGAGTACAAGGAGTAGAGACCAGGGAATTGATTGAGTATCCTAGGAAAGAGGAATCAGCATATGATGATATCAAGTAATACTCTTTACTAGCTCAAACTTTTAGTTATGGTGTCCCTAAGTTCTTGGTAAATGGGTGTGCGGTACTGCTCAGGTCAGTGTAGCCACCTCGAGATTCTAAAAAGCCAAATTTCATTACACACACGTGTGCACACACTCATGATATAGATTATAAAGAACATAAATCTCTTTTCCCAACCCTTCCCCTTTCAGCCTATTAGATAAGGAGACAGCATGAGAAGGAAGTTGAAAATTTTTATGATATCACTTTATAATATGTAATGCACAAATCAGGTTCTAGTTTCACCTCATCAGAATAAGGCATCGGCTAAGTTCAAGAGCTTCCAAAAGCTCAGAACATGTCACTTCACCTACTTCATCTCCTTCCAAAGCTGCTGCAACTCTTGCTTTCTCTCCAGCTTCCTTGATCTGGAGCCACTCTGGGCTGCAATTATGAATGACTCTAGCCTGTAACATTCCAGCAGAAATATTTACCATCATTAAGAAGGGAAGCAAAAGGCCAGGCAAGATTTTTTAAGAAGAGACTTCAATGCTGGTTGGTCTTAGAAAAATCAGTAACTACTGGGTTATAACAGTGTAACCTGAGGAGTTTGGACTCCTAACCACTTTGCAAATTCATAGCCAAGACGTTCTGATTGTGTGGCCATCCTGGAAGAAGAAAACTTTATGACAGCTGCGGCTTCCTTATGAAAAGCGTCAACATTTCCAGGTTGATTGAATAAGGCAAAGAAGACAACCCCCCCAGAATTTACAGTTACCTACATGCACACAGCTGAAGAGAATTTGAGATGGCCAATGAGAATAGAAACCGTGATGCACTGGTTTCTTCTCTAATTTCTGTTACATACAGGCAAAACTCAATATTCTTTAATGATACCCCTATAATGGAAAATATAGCAGTTCAACATTGTCTTACACAGAAATCCTAGCTTGTCAATAACCTGAGAACTCGTCTATGCTATTGAATAAATTAAACTCAGTTGGACAAATCCAAAACAACCCTTGATTCATAAGGTAGGTTAGTCAGTTACCTTGAAAAATAAGAATCAAGATGTTATTCATTTAAGAATAATGCCATCCCAAAGGCTTTGTGCTTTAGCTTTTAATAATATAAATTAGAAAGCAGATGCTGTTTAATCTATAGTAGTGTGAATTGGATACATACTTCAAGGGCTTTGCTCATTTCATCCTCGGAATTTTCATTGCTACTATTATGCTCAGTGTGGTGAAGGGAAGAAAGCATGTCCCAAGAAAAAGAGCTCAACTCGATATCCAATGCAGCAGCTTTACCAAGCCTGTCCCACAAACTGATCTCTGGAGATTGCTCAGGAGGTGGGCTTTTTGAATCAACAAGAGATTCTCCCCGACTGCATAGCAATCACGACAACTAGGTGAAAGGAAAAATCACTCTGAGTATATATATATATACACACACACACACACACACACACACACATATATATATATATATTAGAGAGAGAGAGAGAGAGCGCATATGCATCATGCTTTAATGAACAAAAACAAAAAAACTAGTATGAAATGTTTGCAGTTTCATTTATATGATCATAGAACTACCCAAGATCTCCCCCTCATTCACTTGCTGTAATGAAACAGGCAGGTGGTTTATCACAGGCTTCTTGTCAATAGTTATAGTAGGTGCTTCTTGGCATGACAATAAGAAATGCAATTATGAGAGACAAATTTCACTTTATTTCTCTGCTGGTGATGCATTCCTATCGTTCCTAAGAGCATTTCCAATGATCATAAAATTATAAACATCTAAAGACAAAAACTAGATAACTTCTATCAACACTAGAATTACATACATGAATTAAGAAAAGTTCCCATTTGTGTTGAATGTCTAAGGTAGTTGTCCTTAAATTCCTGCACTCACATTTCTCACATCTCACTTCCCATATTATCGCAAATCTACTTCAAAGGTTCCCCTTATAAGCTCATTAACTATCTGCCTCACGAGTAAAATTAACAATAAATCATCAGCATTCAGTCTATCTGAACTAATCACCATAATTAGTTTGATGGTTGATATAAATAATGACATAGAGAGAGCGAGATGGCAGACCTAGAGGGCATAGCTTCGAGCCTGTAAGGCCGGTGCGGGAACCCTGAGGCACGATACTTGCCACTTCTCTTACGAACCAACTCCAGCCATTGAGCAAACCTATACGCTGGGCCTGCTGTTATATCTCCCAGCATATACAATACCTGAAATCAAATCCAAAATATTAAACTGGTCAAAATTACCTGTCTTAACATTTCCTCTCTTGGAGTAACAGAAAAAAA
>Ga0307517_10009108_pt1 | contig 14136 bp, 16 predicted proteins | sample 23_EM_MG_FD_194515 | JGI IMG/M metagenome (GOLD analysis project Ga0307517, IMG submission 194515) | Populus trichocarpa ectomycorrhiza microbial communities from riparian zone in the Pacific Northwest, United States - 23_EM | ecosystem: Host-associated > Plants > Roots > Unclassified | place...
ATTATCCTTGTTATGATAAAGCATGATCAATTGTTGAATCTGAATTCTTGATATGAACCAGTATATATTTTGAATTGACTTCTGAATTGATAGCTCCTCATTTGATTGATGTCATGAGTTGAGCCTTGAGATATGAATATGTCTGTTTGATTATGATTATGAACCTATGGTATGTCAGTCAGAATACCCATGCTAACAGGGTAGTGTTAGTCTTTGTGCACATCGTATCTGAACCCTAGTTGGTCGGGGGAGTCATCAACCTGTGTGGACTGATCATCCCACAGTACGGAGCCTTATGCTCATTGCATTTTGATTTTCTGACGAGTTTTACCATATGATCTTCTTGTTATGGCCAATTTGAGAACACTTCCATAAGAACCTAAAGTCATACTTGTATATATATTTCTCATTGTTGTATTACCTCGTGTATGTATATTGAACGTTATCTACTCACTGAGTTGTTGAACTCACCATCTCATTATTTATCCTTTTCAGGCTTATAGCTTGATAGCAGGTCACTTTTGTTGGACCTTCAGAACCTGTTTTTTTGGTTGCTTTCCCTTTATGTCTAGTTAGTGCTCCAAAACTCTGAACTTATATAAACTCTTGCATTAAGACAATTCAATTATATTATGAAGTTGATTTTGCTGTTACTGTTGTGTTGAACTCTGATTGAGTTATGAGAAGTTTGTATGTAAGTTTGGGTTCGCATAGGTATGGAACCTTGGAGGGGAACCTTGCCTATATGCCGGTCATGGATCCGGGAACCGGGTCGTGACACTCTTCTTCCCTTAACTCAGCCGGATTGAAAATGAACAGGTGATTCCACTTCCAATTTTCATATTGATTTTCGCTAGTTCCTAAATTATTGTGTCATTTGCAATATCTTCAAGAAAAACTGCTATTATGTCATTCAAACTCAAGAAATCTTCCTAAATAGTAAGGAAGATGATACATCTAGATTAACCTAAACATCTTTTGTTGAAATTGAGATAGAGAGCTTGAATGAACATAAATATGAAACATGAACATAAGCTTCTAGTTCTACCTCTGTGTATTGAAAGAAAAAGAAGAAGACTCGAGTGTATTTCAAATTGAGAGAAAAGAATTTACAAATTAAGGTCCATCATCTGCATCTCCGATCAAATTACAAATATCGGAGCACTCCACCAAACTGCACAACAGGGAAGACACATAAAAAATGCTACTACTTGAAAGAATGCAAAATCAAAAGTTAATTTTAATCAATTCAATAAAACTCTACTAAATGTGTATTGTATTACTGTTAGAGGTTAAACAAGAACAAATTAAAATATTCATTGTTATGTTCAGCATTTACCAGTAATTACGGCTTCGGAATCCTTGCTTGAAAACCACTATAGGCCTGCAAAAGATTGAAACTATTTTAACCTAAAATGTCAAGCAGTAGGTAAGTAAATTCTTTACAGTAATCGAAAACTAAGTAGAACAAACCTTCTAACATTGAGAGGGCCTTCTCCAGGGGAGCCTTCACCGCCCCGGATACAAGTGGTGACACACTTGATAGTGCATGACTCTGCTTTCCTTGACTTGGGCCGTTGGATCCTAGCCTTCTTGCAATCCTTAGGAGATACTGATGCACACTCCCCACCTGACAGTGTTTGTGGTATGTTTGATAGAGTCTCTGTCTCTGCTTGTTGTTGTTGTTGTTGTTGGGGTGCCTCAATACTTGCTCCTGCAGCTGCTGAGGCTAAAACTGCGCCAGCAGCAAACAAGCTCGTAATGGTCATGCTGAATCTGCTGCTGCCTCTGGTGATATAGCCTGTGCTCTTGTTTATATTGCTACTGCTTTTGACAGCTCCGGCAAGAATATAGGATGATGTGCTTGTTGTATTAAAAACCACTGGACTTGGGGCATAAATTAGCATTATGCTAACTAGCTACCCTTCTGATCTTGATGCACATACACATACAGTCAATTTTGATGAGACCATCCACTTCTAAGCCAAGCCGTCTCAAATTTTCCTTATCTACAACTTACAATTACAATATAAGATAGTGTTGGCTATGTGGGGTGCTTTCTCAACACTAATCCTGTGTCCCCGTCGGATCCACCTGTCAAAATTTCTGTGGCCTGGAAATGGCACTGATCCTCCTGCCATTAATTCCACTTTGTCTATTTTGTGTCTTGTTAGTTAAAAGTCATGTAAAGCAAGACTGACTTGAGTTAACCCCATTTCATAACATGGCTACAGAATATATAACATGTTCCTGTTCCATTTCACTAGGGTTTACCGGCCGGTTTAAGTTTTGTAGTGCACAGAAACAAGCCAAGCTTACCTGTCCAGTTAACTGACCCTTCCCCTCCCTGGTCAGCAAACTATTACTTGAACAAGTTTTTTTTCACAAAATCTGAGTAGTCGATGATTCTGTCAGAAATCGGGATATTTATTTTGTGCATTATCTACCCTACCCATCAAATGAACCATCAATGTTTTTGCATTGCTTTATCAATCAAGATCATCAGCTTGCACATCATTTAGCCCTGAAATATACATTTTACTATATCTGCCGGGTCTATACACGAATATACAGTAAGAAAACTGTTATGGCAGTCAGTCACGAATCATAGCAAAGGAAACAGAAATGGATATGTTTTTATTACAAGTAAACAGATGTTGGACAAGAAAAAAAAATCCTCAAGACTGGGAGCAAGTATGGAACTGGTATGGTATTTCCTTGGATGGAGCATATTCAATCAAGTGTTCTTCTCCAAGACAGACAGTGCTGGTGTCAAATAGTTGTTTGCTTTGTCAGGTAAATGTGCCACCTGCACAAGAAATACACATGTTATCGTTAAATTCTCTCCCAGGAAAAAAAGTACGTGTGCGTGTGTGATAGTTTTATTTTCTGGCATTAAAAAGCTATTATGATTAATAGTTATATGTTCCTTACAAGTTCATAGAGCTCCCTCCCTTGTTCAGAGACGTATTCATAACAGACCTGCACAATCAGAATTCAGTATTCCATCTCACTTTAGCAAATATCAAACCTAAACTGAATGTTACCCACATCAAAGCTCTTGTTTCTTGCGGTCGAATCATGCAATGCCTTCACGCAGATATCAGCCACGTCAACACAGCTAATTCCCTGATCCAGGGAAACTTATTAGGGTCTTGAAGTGTGTGTTTGTCTATGTGCCCAACCGCGTTTCAAACTGCCATTGGCTGCAAAAAAACATCATTTTTTGTGCTTTTTGATGCCAGCCGAAGATTGAAACGTGGTTGGCTGCGTACACAAATGGGCCTTTTAAGTTCAATAATGTACTCTTTTATGCAGAAGGGTAATTAATTCTCACTTGAGAAATCCTGTTTCCTTGATCAAATATGAGTGCACGTTGACCACCTGGCTCCTCCTGCGAAAAGTAACCTTTCATTATGTTTGTCAATGTTGAGGCTGGGCTAGGACGGTTCAAACATCTAATTTGCTAAAGATAAAGCAACTTGAATAACTATTCATTATAAATTTTACTTCGATAACTACCAGTAATTGTCCACTGAGATTTCTTTAGGAAAACTTTAGGCACGATGTCAAAGTACCACTAGGTATTTTGATATTGAGTTACGAGGTTGTAGGATATCAACATTAAGCTACCAAGAAAAAGTATATCAGCAATGCCGGTACTATTGATCTCAAAAGCAGCCAATCATCCACTGCTGTCTTTTTATTTTTCTTCCTCTTTCCCTCACGCAGTGGCAAATGAATGTTAGATTTACCTTTAGGGGACCAGGGCGAATGATTGTGTATCCAAGTCCTGATCTCCTCAGTGAGTCTTCCCCGGCCTGGAAATGTTTGATCACAAACGTGACTAGGCAAGAAAAGAAACAGAAAGAACAAGATCAGAAAATAGTGCTAACCCTCTTGGCCTTCAGAACTTGCTCCCTTCTTGTGGGTTCTACACCTAATCCTGTACATGAAACTAAGATGAAGTCTGTTTCTTGCCCAGTCTGCACAACGTTTATAATAGTATTAATAAATAGGGAAAAACTTCACTCCCCATGTATATCTCTTAGAACAGAAAAGATTATCTAAATGTTTTTCGAGCAGCAGACAGCAGCACTTACAGGCAATGCTTTTATATATTCCAATATAAGCTTAAAGCTTCTCAGGTCTTGCTTCACTCCTGCAGGTCCTTCAACAGGTCTCTGCGCATTGAATAGAATCAGCATAGCTGGACAAAAAAAAATGCAACTCCACAAGGTGCTCACTTGTAAACCACACCATAAAAAATCCTTTAGACAGCATCTTTTTTGGAAAACCCAATTTTTCAATCCATGCAAGAAATAGAAAATCTAACAGCAATGTTCCAATTCTTGCAAAAAAAAAAAACAAAAGAACTAGAACATTCACTATAAAAAAATTATTGTAATGGTAAAACCAAATCATAGTGATAACAATGCTCAGAGTCATACTAATAAACAATTCCGTGAAGGAAATATAACAATGTCATAGGACTTGAAAAGGAAGCCATAACTAGCAAAGATGACATTGTTAACACATACTAGTCGTGCACGAAGTATGTAAGTGTATCTGTTGGCCTATGGCTTAAGCTTTTAGACTGAATTCTCAAGCAACTTCTTAACCAATTATGTAGCGAAAACCAAAATGTAAATTCTCGAACCTGTCAAGTATTTCAGCATGTTTCCAGAGGAATTTTAAAAATGAAGAATTCTCCTCAATGGAAAAGGGATTTCTGTGTAATAGTTACTCATAACAGTTATAGCTAGTTCATCATGATGTTCCACGAAATCTTGTTTCATGGTTGCTTTAACAATTTTTTTATCTAGTTTTGGGCAATCTTAATAATTATGAATGGCATCTCACCCAGCTCAGTCAATCAAAATCCAACCTGGGATCAAGAGATCAAGGCCCAAGGCAAATAAATAAAACAACCATCATCTCACAACCACAGCCAATTAAAGCAAATGGAAGAAGAAATCTCATGCTACTAATTTAACTTTGCATTCTAAAATGAAAGAGCATGATATTTCTTTAGTAGTTTCACAATCTACTGATAGACAAACCTGTCGTCGGGGCTCAAAGCGGAGGGTCATTGTGTGTACAAGAAATGGATCCAGTGGTGGATAATCTGGTTTTACTGGGCGGAAAGAAGAAAATGGCACTCTTACCTGTCATTTACACAAAACAGAAGCTGCTAAAAGAAGAAAATGGAAACTGGGTCTGTATAGCACTAAAAAACCTATTGCTTCTTGAGTAAGGTACGAGAGATGCTTACCCTGCAAAATCCTACTTTGGTGCTAATTCTTGCAAAATACAAATTGCATTGAGTTGCATCAGCTGAAGGACCAGCTTCGAGTATTAAAACATAAGATCTTCCATTTCCACCAACACAGAGCACTAGACCTTCATACCTAACATCAAGGAAAATTTTATCTTAGGAGCGGGATAAGCATTCAAGGTGGATGCAAAAGAATAAGCTAACAGGAAATCTAGCAAGCTTCTAGTGATAAAAGGGGCTATTAATATTTATGTATCATGTACCTGTCAAGAGTGTAACCCAGAGGAAGTGATAGCTTTTTTGAAATTTCAACATAGCCTCCCCTAGTGAAAACATACCCTATAGGCAACATGAATAACAGAGTTAAAGAAAGGACACAACACTTCACTACATGTAAAGGGAAAATGCAGTCTCTCAACTAGGTCAAAACATATTTCACCTGAAAAAACTGCTTCTCCAGCCTCGGTGAACTCAAATTTAGCATCCATTCCTGCATCATACTTTGAAGCAACTGCATCCTGGAAGTAAGTTCCTTGACGGACTTCCCAGCCATTCAATGAATGTGCAGATTTGAACTTTGCGAGCAAGAGCTTGCTTTTGCTGCTTTTTCCAGCTCGTAGTTGTGCTAGTTTGTTGTTATAGTCCTGCAATTTTGTTTTGTGTAATTGATAATAGACATGACAAGGGAATTTCAATTCAGTTGAAAAATGAATTTGAGTCATTACCTGAAGGGCTTTGGTGAGGTTAGAAACCCCTTGGTGATCAACTCTGAAAAGATCTCCAGTGATGGAAGAACGAGCAGTAGCACAATATATAATTTTGTTGCAGCCTTCCACTGCTTCCTTGAGGGTTGAGGGATCACCCACATCCCCTATCATTATCTCCACTGACCTTGGAAGCTTGTACAACACTTCTTCATCTGCCTTCCTCACCAGAGCCTGCATTAAATAATTCATACACCAAGAATCAAGGAATCAGGAATATTAAACCCAAAAGTAATGATAATTAAAGAATTAAAGAAAGAAAGGAGAAAAAAGACCTTGACAGTGTAACCCCTGAGCATAAGTTTCCTAACAACAATGCGGCCAATGCGACTGGTGGCACCAACAACAAGAACAGTGGTGTTCTGGGCACCAGGGATAGCAAACTCGCACATGGGACCTTCTCTGATGAGCAATGCATCAAGAGCTTCCTTGTCATCTGCACGTGTTGTTCTTGATATCTGCCCCAACCCTGAGAACTTCCTCCACACCTCATCAAATATCTGCCTCGACTTCCTTCCGAGTCCAACTGGGTTCACATCCTCCAAACTCAGAGGTTGCTGCTGCTTTGCTGTGCTTTCCTTGTTATATTCATTCACACCCTCTTTCCTGTCCTGGATGGCTCTCACCACTACTAATGTGATCTTCTTGTTGTTGTTGTTCTTCACGGATGAGAGAGGGAGAGATGTGAAATTGAAGTGATTGGTGTTCCTTGAACTGGCACTTGCATTTGTTGTTGGACTCGCACTTGCTGCTCTCATCTTTTCTTCTTAATTCTTGATACGAGTGGATAATTGTGACGAGAATGATGATAAATTAGGAAGAGAGGAAGTCAAAAAAGATTAATGGTTGCTTGCTGTTTCATATTTGAGGCAAATCACAAGGACAAATGACAAGAAGAAAGAAAGGATAAAGGCCACGGGATATTATTCGAGGTTTTCCAGCAGCTGCACTTAGAGCTACCAAATCTGCCACGTTCACATCCCAATTCCCTCCCATTCCTTTAGGCACTTCGTATCCAACTGCTAGCATTTCCCTTCATTATTTCATTGAATTGCTTTTCTCGAGTGACTTTCTTTTTTAACGAATTTTCTCAAATGGCCTTAGCTTGCAGAGAGTGAAACGTCAGCTGTTGATGGGCCAATAAATGCATAAGAGCCCTTGTCAGTACTGCAGCTAAATCAGAATGGAAATAACCAAAAAGGAAAGTAAATAAAGAATTGGAGAATTCTACTTCTTCCAAAAAGAAAAGGGAGGTCAAGTATCTGAACTATCAAGGGGAAAACAAGGGATAAGCATGTAAATGGTGAGCAGAAGAGGAGACTAGTGATTTTGAAGCTAATCTCCGCCCCCCCAATTCCTTTGTAAGAAAAGCATTTTAAATAGATTAGAACAATTACATAGTACAGTACACTCGCCAACAAGAATGGCATAAACAAAATACATCGATTATAAAATGAAAGAATCACCAAATTGGGCCACTGACTAACACGCATCAGTACTCCTATATATTCTGACGCAGGGAAATAGTTAGCTGTTGCTGCTGCTGAACTGGGAAAACTTTCAAGTCCAGTGAATTTCACTTGCTTTCTCCACAGGGAAATGAAAGTAAGAGTCATCCAAGCATGAATAAAAGAATCATTCCCTAACAGCTGTGATGATAAACCAATATGTTGTACTATTGTATATTTTTTCCCTTATGAACCACCACCTATATTGGAAAATTTTCGGTCACTGCCTCCTTTCAAGCAGGGTGCACCCTCAAAGCAGCACTTCATCTATTGCCCCCTTTTCTCCAAAAACAACCATATTATATACAAAAAGGTTACCCAGTATTGCCAGCAACCTCAGCAGCTCTCTGCCTCATCATCTCCATCACAGCAGCCCTTCGTCGTGAATCAGACTGCTGCTGAAGTCTCCTCAAATGTTCTTTCAAGTCCCTGGAAAAACGCATGCATATATGAGAATTTATAATATAATATCACCCCAACGAAGTTAAAGATTTTAAGATAAGGTTGATGCATAAACCTGCAGCGTGGAACATGGCATTCTGATTCTTTGCATGCCCGAGCATGAAGTTGAAGGAGATACCACATCTTTTTACACAGGACACAGCCTCCAGATGCACGAGTTTTGCACTGTATCCCATGCCGGAAAAGACCTTTCACCTTGCGACAATTAGGATATTGGCAATGTGGAGAACGGCATTGTGATGCATGTACCAGAAGATCAAGCATTTTCCTTAGCTGCAATGTCAAATAAACAATTACATTAGATCCTATTGGCTTGGTACAGATGCTGATGAAAAAATGTAGTGTTAAATCATCAAGTTTCAAAATAGTCATCCTAACATTGATTCTTGAACATTGAGGAATTATCAATTCCATAACTTCTCATATATTTCCACAGAACAATTTGTGAAAGAAAATGCTCATAACACATAGATGAGGTCAGGAACTTTCTTGGTTTAGATTCTTTAGGTTGTGAACCAACCAAGAGTAGCAGTAACTTCGTGAAATAATATATAGACCATTTGATGGCGTAGGGAAGTCTACATAATTTATTAAGAGTAGAAAAATTGCAATCACTTGTAAATAGGTACGTGAAAATGCACAAAAACTTCACAGCATATTCCATTACTCTTTTCATATAATTAAGTAAAGCAACAGGTTCACAGGTCTTTATATATAACAAATTAACAAATGATGAAGCAGCAAGATTTACCGAGAACATGCAATTATATTTTCAAGATAAGAGTCAAAGGTATAAAAAAGAACAGAGAAAATGTATTGTACCTGCAGAACCCTCTGTTGCCTAGCTTCCTTGTTCTGTGCATCGCGCTCTGCCAGGGATGGATGATTCGTCAACTTATGAGGATGATCCATACCCCCATCCTTCTGATAACAAGAATTGCATACATCATAATCAGGGCAAACCTCACAACGCCAACCTTGACCCGTTTCGATGTCAAGATGACATATATTGCATGTTGTCACAAATGCAGGAGCAGTTGGATTATGGAGATGGTAAAGGACCATCATTGAGGAATGTTTAGCCCGGCGTAAAGTGTCATATTGATAATGGTTTCCTTGACAAAGACTCAAAAATGCCTGTCTCGTGTCAAAAAATTCACTCTCGAGAATTTCATCTTTATCCTTTGTGTCAGCAGGTACATCAGTGATTTCAACCTGCAGAATTTAACAGTGTTGTTTCATAGTTAAAGAAAAGGAAAATGCTTCTACTCAGCACCAAAACTGAGCTTCAAATAAGGACCTTTTAATATACATTGAATAAAAGTGTTTCTAGGACCAAGCAGCTTACATGATAGAATGCATGTTTTTCCCTTTGGTTGATGGGATGTCGCTCTCTTTCTTCACGTTTCTGTTCTACTTCATAACACCTTAGGAAACACAAGCACGGAAATCGGTAGTTTTAAAATCACTAAAAGAACATATAATTAGGAAATGTAAAGCACTTTTTTAAGAGCCATCAATTGAAAACAGAGAAGACCACTAGCTCTTCAATTGAAAACCCTAGACCCCTAATTTCCTTCATGTTAAGTTGTAACACACACATAAGTAGATTTCCAAATCACTTGTACCAACGCCTTTCAAAGAAAGGTTGTTTACTAAGCCCTTAAATAGCTTGTATACATATATAGAGAGAGCTTATGAGGAATTATGCTACTCTAAATCTGCATTTATTCATTTAAGTAGTTACAGTAGATTCTTGTTTACTGTTACACAAAAAAAATGCAATAATTTTACATAAATTTTTCACCAGACAGTAATGCAGGTGAAGATTGAAGATTCTTACTTGTCACAAATCTGAAAGTTTTTGCACTGGTTGCAAACCCAATGGGTGCCCAATACCATAAGAATACAACAATGAGAACAGCAAGGCTGCAAGTGAACCATGATAAAGTCTTCCTTCATAGGGCAAATTGTCTCACCAAGCTGGAGATAGAGTTTTGTAAGAAGAAAATCAATTATAATTGCTTAATATAAGAACATCATAACAAGCTCCAAGGGTCTGGTAGCAGGAATTGTAGAGTAACACATACAATAACATATGATAAACAGCAGTTGATTGGAAAATGATATTAAGCTGTAAGATATAGAGGATAGGAATTACTTTATGCATCAGTAGCAGATCCTTCGATGCATTACCAGAAAGATCTGCCTGGCCAGATGCTTTTAGAGCCCTTTTTGTAATGGTCTTTTTGGTACTTCCCTTCTTATTTTGTTTTCTCCCATCTTCATCTTGATTAAGCTGATAGATTAAATCCTCTGCAGCACCAGGCCAATAATCCCCATCAAAGTAGGGTAGCCTAGCTGCTGTGACCTTTGCCTTACATTCACCAGTAGATATGAAGAAATGGTCATACAAATTAGTGAGGTCAACAACAACATTTTCCTTGGCTGCTTTTCGTAACATCACTAAATACCTGTAAAGAAATAGACATTCAGTGAAGCACACTAAAAAGTCAGGAAAAATAGTAAAACAACCTATGGAATCTCTAGTTAGAAAGTATTTTGCTCACCATTCCCGGAGCTTGTCAGATTTTGGTGTTTTCTGGATTTCTGGATGGCAATACAATATATAATCCTCACCCTTTAACGGAGGGCAAGCCCATATGTAGCAGCTTGTAAAACCCCTTTTCTTGCAGTATTCAAGGTATCCAATCTGTGGAATAAAACAGGATAATAGCCAACAACTCCAATTACAATTCCTAACTAAATGAACTGTTCATATCCTCAGATCATTTGAAAATAAGATAAATAACTAATTAAAACTAACCAAAATTTCATGGTAAACAAATGTACGGAGAGCCTCTCCAGTCACTGCTTTAATCTCAGGTCTGAAGTACTTCACAGAATCCAGATATGAAAGATAGACACGACGCTGATTTGGAAAGTGAGCTTCTGATCCGAATTCTTGAACATACATGCCAAATAGGCATACCTCAACACCTTCAATCTTCTGAAACAGCAAAACTACCTGAAAGAAAAATTTTCAGTGAATAATTTCTGCAATACTAACACCCAATGCTTTTCTGAAGCTTATGCCTGTACATTTAACTCAAACATGGTATCCTGCAAACCTTAGACTTATACGGGAATTCAGTTGGATAATTCTCCTCCCGAAATATCTCAAGAAATCGCTGCTTCACTTCCAACTTTTTGTCAACTGATGAAACAACTCGGACTACAAGTGATTCTGCTCCAGGAACCTAAGATACAGATTGGTAAAAGAAATTAGATTGCACCAACAGCCATGCATTAATGGTCTTTAAGAATATAGGACTCCATGGTCATTTTTTAAGAGTATAGGAATTCATATAAAAAATAATTGGAGCATGGGAACTCAAATAGAAATCTGATGAAGTACTTGCACCAAAATCAAGATTCTCTTTACTCTTGGTGTAACAATCTTCTTGCATGCTCATTTTTTTTTTATCAGAAACAAAGTATAAACCACGACAATTTCATAAGCATATACCTATTTAAGTTAAACTTCTTTCAATATAACATGCACTGCAATCATAATTTCATTATTACTAGTCCATATGTTAGCAGTATAAAAATAAACTCAGTTGATTTTAAAAATCAGCTACTAGAAGAAACATCACGGGACACAGCATGATGTGTAACTCACATCATCAAAACTTTTCCCCTGTGCCCTGGCCCTATCCTGTCTTTCCTGCTTCAGTGTCCTAAATAACCTCTGCTCTATATGATCACTGAGTATTGTTCTAGGTAGATCTTTAGCCCCCAGAACTGCACTTTGTGGTAAAGGCTTGCGCTCTCCTCTTTCAACCTCTGTTATGTAGCAATTAGGGCAAGTATATTCAGCTTGCCCACCATCATTCCTTCTACCATTAAATAAAGCACAAATTTGGTGTTGCCAAGCTTCACATTTGTCACATTGAACCCACTGCACAAGAATCAAAGAGTACATTGTAAAAGCAATTGTTTGAGACTGTCATGTAGCAGGAGGACAGATACAAGACTAAAGATAAACGCACCCATTCTTCAGTCTCCTCATCATTTTTCTTCTTCTCGAGTCTTGCCTTTGGAATAGCATTCCCATCAGCAACAATAGTGTCCCCACGAGCCTCATTATAGCATGGAATACAGAAATAGTGTCGTGTATCACCAGCTCCCATAGTATAAAACATTGCATTCCGCTTAATGCGAGCACCACAGGGTGTACAGTATATTGGTGGTGGTTCAAAAGTAAGCTTTTCAACTGCACACAATTGACAAGAGTTCTCACTCATTGAATGCTCCATTGCTTGATTCTTTTCTGCCTTTGACTTACTCTGTACAAATCAAAGTGAAAAACAAAAACTGTTATCATCCAACCAATATATTTACTCGGCACAGATGGTAATTTTAAATCCCTTGTACATGCAAAAGAGAACCATATTACTAACAGTACAAGATCCTGTAGGTTAGATCAAATATTTGGTTATGAAAAGTTTGTGGGCAAAACAGAAGGTTTGTAGCACATGAAGCAGAAAACAAGAAATTTCAAAAAGATCACACATTGAGTAAATACAAAGAGCTTAGACTCATTCACTATGAACATAGACATAAACATAACTAAGTTCTCGACAGCATTCAGGACCAAATATTCCTGAACAGTACAGTTCCCATTGACAAAATGGGAAGACAGATTAAAGATCTGAATATTAAAATACACCATAAAATATAGCGGGAAGGTAATTATAGCTTTGTAATGTAGCTTCTAGCTTCATGCTTAAACAAAAATATCACACTTGTCTGGGAAAACGCTATTTACTGTAGAGATCATCCCAATGATGAAGTTCGAAAGAATGGAATGAGAAGAATAAAAACAGATGCATAAGCTTACCTGGCCAACCCACTGCCTGAGGCCTATAATATGCTCCCTCACTTGTTCAGGCGTGAACAGTTCAGTCAATGATACCCCCTTTATTTTTGGCTTCCCAGACTTGGTTCCAGCTGCATTTTCAGCAGGGTGCGTAGCATTTTCTTGCTTAAGTAGATGAGCTTCTTTCTCAACTTTAACGTTGTCCTGCTTAGCTAAACTGGCAGGCTCATCATGTACCATGGATTCATCTGCAGGCATTTGGCTGCTGACATCATCCACGTTATCCTTTTTCATCTCACTATTACTAGGACTTCCTTGTCTAGAAATTGCAGGTACTTCCAACTTCACTTCCATGTACTCAGACTTAACCAGCGGACAATTATCACCATGCTTGTGATCTTGGTGCTGGACATCCAGGGTTATATGAGCATCACTGACTGCAGATGCTGATATGACAGAAACTTCAATCTCAGGTTTAAGAGTTTGGGAAGATTGCTCAATCTTCATGCGTTTTAGAGAAGGTTGTAGATTTTCAGAGCTTTCAACAATTGATGGAGTTCTTGAAATCAATCGGGCTGCATTGTCTCCAGTATCACTGCCTTTGCTTGGCAAACCAGAATCTAAGGCTGGAAGAGTGCGGGCCTTCATTTGTATCTTTATTTGTGCCTCTAGATAATTTCTAACAGGAATACAAACAGGGCAACCTGAATCTCTGCAGTGCTTAAAGTGATGAATCAATATCCTGGTATGCTGGCATCGGGGATATGAGCATGGAGTGGAGTTGCATCTGTCCATGTGCCTCAACAGCTTTTGGACAGTAGTGCAGTTGGGGTCAGGACATTGACCTTCTGGGGCAGGACATCGCCGGGCATGCCGCAAGAACAAAAGCCACTTCTGTTGATTTCTAAATTGCCGGTCACGGTTAGCGTTTCCAGATCTATAGGTGACACCATTTGAATTTTGGGGCTCTGATGTGCTTCTAGGAGGTACTGTTTGGCTGACAATGGATCCTTCTGAAGCTAAATTATTACACTGAGCTTCACCTTGCCCGGATATTCTCTGGAGGAAATCCTCTTGGACATGCTGCTCATGTGAATTGCTCCCTGGCATGCGAGTCCGGTCCTGAGATTGTGGATACCATTGACCTGGCAATGCTGAATCTGATTGTGTCCCAACAGAAAGGCCATTAAAATTATTTTGAGACTCTGAAACCAACTGATGTGGATGCAACATCTGTTG
>Ga0307517_10009109_pt1 | contig 14136 bp, 16 predicted proteins | sample 23_EM_MG_FD_194515 | JGI IMG/M metagenome (GOLD analysis project Ga0307517, IMG submission 194515) | Populus trichocarpa ectomycorrhiza microbial communities from riparian zone in the Pacific Northwest, United States - 23_EM | ecosystem: Host-associated > Plants > Roots > Unclassified | place...
CTTTCGTAATGCTGATTTTCTCGCAGATAACTTCCCAGAGCCAGGGAAGCGACCCCTGTCCTCAACAGCACCTACCATCCTAGAACATCTAGATGGTTCTTTTTATATTGCAATTGGTGGCTCGGGTGGCTCGCGCATATTTTCTTCAGTTTTCCAAGTTCTACTCGATCTTGACTGGGGATTGGATCTAAGTCAAGCCATAGAATATGGGCGCCTACATGACCAACTTTACCCCTTGACCGTCGACGCGGACGATGTACTCCCAATGCACATTCTTCGCGATCTCCGCGAACGAGGTCATAACGTAACAAGTAAGTTTTGGTCTTTTTTCTACTTTGGATCTAATTCTCTTTCTACCCATAGTCGCTGATGTTAATCGGGTGGCTGCTGCCGTTCAGGCGGTCATGACCAACAATTCTGTTATCTCAGGCAAGCCAATTTTCAATTCAAGTCACATCTAGGTCATCTAATCCCTTTATCGTATATTAGCTGCAAGCGATTCTAGGAAGAATGGTATCGCTTCCGGATATTGAATTTTGTCACGATCTGATTGTTACATTCCATACTCTGGTGAATGGGAAGCCGGCTTTGGCGTATTGGAACTGTGCTGTGAGCCTGTGTTGGCTAGAATGCTCTCTTCCTCAAATTCGGCATTTGCCAACGGGAACGATACCGTTTTCACCTTGATTTTTCCGTATCTTCTTGCACTGACCAACTCAGACGGAACGCATTACTGGTTTCAACGGTAAACCCCAGATACCTTGGGATGATTTTCCTTTTCGTTGACTTGGACACCGAACCAAGGCGGCGAGGTTTGTTAAAATACCCTCGATCCCTCTACATGAAGTATCTCGCCGGAATTATTGCACTCGCATTTGAACGACGATCTGTGCTCGGTGCTGTACCCGTTTGGGGCCAATGCGGGGGCAATGATTACACTGGAGAAAAGGGCGAGCCATCGTTTGCTTGGCTTGCTTTCAGTTTGTTCTATGATGATATATAAAGTGATTGGTGCTACCATGCATTCTTGGCACTGCCACCATCCCCCATACGACCAGTGCCCAAACCACCCCACGTCTGAGGAATACTTCTCTACCTCCAGCTATCAAAGGCTTCCTCGAAGCTTCTAGGACTAGGGCTGTTTTGAACGGATTGACTTTTCCTGTCGTTGAGTTAGTGATACTAGAGCATCTCTTTCTGGGGGAAATGCTTACTGGGTTGGGTTGACAGGCTTCAGCCCTGCTGATATGAATAAAGCATTTACCAACGTTGTGAAGGCCGGCAGAACGAGTTGCGCACATGGTTGGTACATCCAGACCTAGGTCGATCGCATCGTTGGTATCTGGTGCGGCTGCTCTACCTAGGACCAACAACTAGTAGTATGTAAGATCTTGGTATTCTCTTCTTTTCCTTTTTTATCAAGCTTCCTGCATTACCAACAGGTCCTGATGGCATGGACGTTTATGTGGGACAACATCCCGAACCCCGCTAACTAAGACCTTTTCTATCAGCGACTCTTTCAGTTTGTCGGTCTTTGCCCTGACATGGTATATAGGCTGTGTTGAGAAGTCATACCCGATCACTGGTATCCCGCTATGCCAATGACCCAGATGCAGGCAGTACGGGGTACGAGCTTTATTTAATTTATTTAACCGTTGGGTTTTAGAAGTGTTTTGTGTCTGTACCACTTCTCGGTCTTACACACCCGCTCCTGTCACAAAAGACATTTCCATCAACGCTGGGAGAAGAAGGGGCTGAATAGCTCCAGCATTCAGACCTACCTTTACCGGTAGGTCGAAACCAATAACTCGGCCGGAGAATAACAATGCTCCTGCAGGAGTGACAAAGCTATTGACTTTGATCTGGTGTCAACTTCTTGGGCCCAGACTTAGTGGATACATTGACGCGTGAAGGCCGTACATTTAGTTGTAACCCCCACTGGGGCCTGCTTGGCAATCGGTGGATCAAGTATGTCGCTGCCTCGTAAATATGCTGGAAAGCCTGTCATTCGATTCCTAGAGGACAACGAACAAGGATGCCACCAACGCCTCGTGGTTCAATCTCGTGGTCGAATCTCATAAGGTAAGCTGGCTTGCTCATTACAGAATCAGAACGGGGATATGTGTTACATAATAAGTTTTCCTCTCCATTTCCTTCCTTGCTACTTACAGGCGATCTAAATCTCGGAATTCTCTGTGTTTGTGGCTCACTTACATTTATGCACTGTCATTTATTTACCTGTGCAACGGTTCGACGCACGATGATGCTGACAGCTCCGCCCAAGTGTATGTTTATGACTCAACACACAGAGGCCTACCCCGCATGAACTTGAAAGGGCCATCACTCACCACATGTTATATTTAAAAATACTCCACCGGCATTAGTTGACGGGACTCACATGGGAAAAAGGGGCTTCGACGTTTTGACATTTTTAGGCACGGACGGGTCTTGCGGCTCCTTGGTGAACAATGTACATTACTGAGTATTTATGGTTTGCGAAGAATAATGAAATACAAAATAAAGCAGTCCAGTACTTCGAAATACTGTAAAGCTCTGGCCGAAGAACGAGGGCAAAACTATGCAATTGACAACGATTTTTGCAAATGTGATTGACCAAAAAAATTAAAGATGGATCTTCGAGCTTAGTGGGGATATGTGCCAGATCGTCTGCAACTTATTAAGGGTCGCAGCATTTGAATTTTGAGCTGGATGGAATAAACGACCACCCTGCGGTCTTCTGCGGTGTGGCGCCTATCAAGGAGGCTTTGATTTGTGTTGTTGGGGTGTCTGAAAATGCGGTCATGGGGTGTGTATGTATGTAACTGAATGACATGGATGAACAGTGTATGTAACTGAAAAATGACAAAAGGGGAGATTGGGGCCGCGGCGCGGGGCCCTGAATTACATAATTAGGATATTGACCGAGCTCGTTAGACGCATACATGGACAAATACGTCCAATTACTTTATAGGGATTACTGGTTTCATTATTTTGTTAATTATTTTGAGAAGCGGACGTGGTGGCCTTGCCAGACATGGATTGGGACCTCTTGTCTTCCTACGCAGGCCTCCTTGGCCTGGCTACGTTCTCAATCTATGCCGGAGCGTATGGATCGCTTCCGGTATGTCAAACAGTGGTTTAATTAATCGGTAAGGTAAGCACATTTGGGCTAATGGGTTCCTGTTTTTCGGCGGATTTCTAGCCTCCGAAACGAAACCCTGCGACCCCGAAGAACGAAGATGACGATGAAGACGAGGAGATGACAGAACGCATGTCGTCTGATGATGCGTGGCTCTTCCCAATTGTAAGGGTGCATTTCGTGCGGCAAATCCATAAGGCTGAATAATACATGTCACTACAGATCGGTTCCGTCGCGTTAGTGGGGCTGTATACGATTGTGAAATACCTCGGAGAGAAGTGGATAAACTGGCTGTTGGGATGGTATTTCTCAATAGCAGGTGTGGGGAGTGTCTGGAACGTGAGTAACGCTGTCAAAAGTTTTGCGCACTATGTGGGTAGGGCTGAGAAAATGCTGAAACTTTTCCCCTTTGCACTTGGTTCCGTCGGCGAATAGTCCTCAGTTTCTTTGACGCGGTACCTTGTTGGAGAGACGCGATGGAAGAATTTTGACAAGCTGAAATTATCCGTGAAAAAAGGCTCGCACGGTAAGTTTTTAAATTTTATTTCGATCATGGTAGCTCAGGTTTTGCATAGTGATCGTGGGTTTGTCGTTACGGACACCATCCATAGCTTTGTTTCCGTTGGCTGTGATCCCGTCGGCGATTTATACCTTTTGGGGAGCGAGTCGGCGGTCGGTATTGCTGACGGACGTGTTGGCCCTGTCGTTCTCGCATAATGCACTGTCCCTGCTGAAGCTCGACTCATTCAAGACGGGATCCATCTTACTCTCGGGGTTGTTTGTGTATGACGTGTGGTGGGTATTTGGAACGGATGTGGTACGGGAATTTAATTTGGTGGATCGGGGTGAGGTACTCAATGAAGTATTGTTTAGATGGTGAAAGTGGCGACGACACTAGATGTGCCGATCAAGCTTCTGTGGCCGAAATCGTTGCTGTTTGGAGGGCAACGAGGGTACACGATGCTTGGGCTTGGGGATGTTGTGATACCAGGGACATTCATCGGACTTGCGCTTCGTTATGACCACCATCGGATTACAACAGGGTCTGGAAGACGAAAGCCCTATTTTTACGCGACGCTGGGAGCTTATACCCTTGGATTGATTACGACGATGTGGGTGATGCATGTGTTTGGGAAAGCGCAGCCGGCATTGTTGTACCTGAGGTGAGTGGCGGACGTGCAAAAATGATGGAGAGGTATTGACGATGACATTCACAGTCCGGCATGTATTCTGGCCTTTGCGATCACTGCGGTGACACTTGGGGAAGTGAAGGAGGCATGGGCGTGGAACGATGGACCGGAGCCTGTGCCGGAGGGTGAGAAAAAAATAGAGTAAAATATGTAATAAAATAAATGGTTGCCAAGGGATGCGGACAAGACCGGAAATTCTGGCCGGGGTGCTGATGTCGGACCGACGCTATTGATTTGAGTCTGCACCCAACCACCATGGAGTCGAACAAGAATCAGGACCTCGAATGGTCTCATCTCTTTGCCGCCCCCCTCAATCCCACCGTCTTCGCCGCCCTCTCCGCCAACGGCGTCCTAGGGAACCCATCTGCCATGCACTATCCCTCTCCGGGGCCGTCCAGCTCGTGGTCGCAGTCGGCTGCTGCCCGGCCGTACGCAGGTGAGCGTTCGAATCCTGGACTGCCCCCGTCCCTCTGGATGTCCACCACCACAACCCAGTCGCCTCCTTTGCTCAGAGATCCTGTCCACCACCACTCCTACTCCCCCATCTCCCCAACTTCCCCCAGCACAGACTCAAAGTCCACCCTCTTCACAGACATATTCTCAGACGATCTCTTTACTCCCCTTGGTCCTCCCCTCTCCCCCCAGCATACAAGTCCATTCACCTCCCCACGCCTCTCGGGCTCTCCTGTTCTAAAGGCCTCTCCAGACCCTGACATTGATCCAGATCATCTTGCAAAGGAAGATCCCCTCGCAACCCAAGTCTGGAAGATGTATACTCGCACAAAGGTCTCCTTACCCCATGCTCAGCGTATGGAAAACATCACATGGCGTATGATGGCTCTTGCCCTTAAGAAGAAGAAGGAGGAGGAGGATGCTTCTGCAATCGCAGATGCTCATCAGCCACACTCTGCACATCCAGATCAACCCACTCCAGCACCCCCATCTCCACCATCGGAGGAGGATCAGCTTCCCCCGCCATCCGACGAGAGGGGCCGCAGAATCGACAAGGGAAAGGCCCCCGTTCGTGTGGTTGGCTTTGACGGACTCTCCCAGGATGGTCTCGACGAGCAAGAGTCTGTTTTTCCATTTTTTTCAGCTTGCCTTATTTTCTCATTCTGTTTTCAAGGGCTGTTCCCATGGATTGGAGGGCAATGAGTAGGTCTAGGTCTCGCCTTTCTATGGACTGGCGTCCCACCAGCCGTTCTCGCTCCCGCCCCCCCGAATCCACCACAAGCGCCATGACTTTCGATCATCCCGGTGCCCATCCCTCCTACGACAACCATTTCGCTTTTCCCACTGCGGACCGTGGCCCAATCAAGGGTGTTCCTCAATCCTCTGGAATTCCGGTCCCGTCTCTTCTCTCAGCCGGTCGTCGCAGTCCACTTTTCGATCACCAACTTGGTGTTCTTTACGAAACTGCTGCCGACAATCTCCAATACTTTGACCAATCGTCAGATCTTCATCGCTATCCAGACCCTGGCTCTTTCCATAACAACCTTTCAAGCTTTAATGGTTCTACCCTGATACCTTCTTCTCTCCCGACCGCTGGTATACATGGGTTCACTAGAGTTCCTGTGCCCATGAAACAGCCGAATGACCAACGCAGTTTCCCCCGTTTCGTTCGTAAGACCAGCTTTGATCACACCATTCACAAGGGCGGCATAGGATCTGGCCCTAGGGGTCGTCATCAACTTAACGGCAAACCTCCGCTTGCCGATATTCTCACAGGGACCAAACGACCTGCAGATGCCCTCCATAACGATAGTCTCCTCCGCGCTGACCCCTCTAATCTGGATCCCTCCCAGCTATCTCCTTCCCACCATCCGGATCAACTGGAATCCAATAGCCCCTTCCCCTCTTCTGCCTTCAACTTCTCTTTCCCGCCTTATGATGGAATCTTCGACGTTCCTGCTCCCGGTTCTGCATCTTCTCAAAGCCACCAGAATGTACATTATCACCCCAATAACAACAGCAACCGCAACTCACGTTATCTTCCGCGGACGTCCTCGAACCGCAGTAGCTTGTATCACTCTACCTCCGCATCACCTTCGACTGAAGGTTTGTCGGCGGAAGCGGTGGCCGCCTCTGCCGTCATGGCTGAAAGCTACGCTCAACTCAATGCCGTCAGAGGAGCAGACGAAGGCTCCCTGGATTATCGCCAGCTGATGGGTTTGGTATACCCTAACCTTGGCCACAATCAGTACACCCATGTCGACCCTACACAGATTCTGTCTGTCGGTCAGGTCGGTGACGGTGGCAATAATTACTCCAACTTCCATGCCAGTCCATCCAGCGATGACTGGGGAAACGGTGTCAATTCAAGTTCGAATGCATCACCTGAACCTTATAATGCATCGAACGCTTCAACGCCACCTTCTACAGAAGGTAATCACACCACGGGTGGGCAGCACAACGCGAGAAACGGACATCATTCACGGACGTTCATTTCATTGCAACAGAGTGCGCAGGATGTGCGGAGGAGGAATTCGTCGTTGACTGTTCCTGGGAACTCGCCAACGGGAACCGACCCGAAATCGTCAGCGAGCACGCCAGAGAATAATACTGGGTCAACGGATAGTCATTCGGGGAGCAAGAGTACGGAAGATGGCGATCATACTCCGACACACTGCACTAATTGTCAGACGACGAATACGCCGCTCTGGAGAAGAGATCCCGAAGGCCAACCGCTGTGTAACGCGTGCGGTTTGTTCTATGTAAGCCTGGCCTATAAAATAATGTATGTGTTGTATTGACGATTCGCTTTGTAGAAGCTTCATGGTGTCGTCCGTCCGTTGTCGTTGAAGACGGATATTATCAAGAAGAGGTGGGTTACTTGATTTTTCTTTCGTTTGATCCTCTTTTCAATGTTGGTTGCGTAGGAACCGAGCATCGGGTACTCCGAGCAATACTTCACGGAAAGGAGTTTCTACGCTGCCCAAGCTTGCTTCTTCAACAACGCGGCCGCGATCACAGTCGAGCTCAATGTTGACAGGTTTGAGCAGAGGAGTGATGCCCGCTGCACGACCGCCAAACGTTGCTGTTGGACCCATAACGATAAAGCGTCAACGGCGGACGTCAGGACCTGATACATAGCGGACGGATTGACATGTCGACTTTTTATGCGATTCATTTTTTATCGACCATCTACTACCTCACGTACTAACAATTGCTAGTTTTCTGTGTTTAGTTATATGCAGTCTTGGTTTCCTTTTTCTTGTTTGCTATAGACTTGTAATAATATGGTATGAAGCTGGATATGAATTTGACGAAAGAGGCAATTGAAATAAATATGTTTGCGGTGGCAATAGGGTTGCTCACGCCCACTATAAACTATCCCTCAGATTCTCTCTTTTTTTTTGTGTTATCCAGGGCCCTCATCCTCATCCTGGCTTCTCTTTTCCGACAACACGCTGCGCCATTGCGCTCACAAGGCCCGTCCACGGCGTATCCGTCTGGTCTCCAACCTGTCGCTTCCACCAACGATATAAATGGCAACAAGCAGATTCATCGACGAGTGTCGCGCACAGACCTCGACTTCGAACAAGCTCTCCAGGCAGAGGGCACGTTCGTACTTAGGGAGGGGGTCGACGTGAATACGCTGGGGGTTGATTCGAGTCCGGGGTTGAATCGTAGTTTTGGGTCGCCAAGCAGCAGTAGCGCCACCCCTGTCAATCGTGCCATATCGAGGATTGCGTTGCAGCCCTCGACGCCTATCGTTGTTCCTCCCACACCGTTGCATAATCCTGGCTCTTCGACAGCAGCACCGTCGTCGTCGAGGTTATCTGCGAGTAATGGGGGTGGAGGGTCAAGTTTCAATTTAGCGTCTGTGGGGCCTTCGCCGTCGTCGTCGTCGCATGACTTGGGAGCGGACGCAGAGGAAGCCGAGCGCCAGACGAATAGGCGTTCCATGTATCGTTCCCCCGGCACATCTAGCAGTCCCGACTTGGCGACGCTGCTGCGAAAGGCGAAGGAACGTGGAGCACCGGTCGCGACGCAGAAGAGGGACAAGAAACGCGATGACCCGCCGCCGCCACCGCTTCCAGACCAGGCGTCGCGCCAGCCCACGTCGTCGCATTCATATTCGAGTGCCACGCTCGTGGCTTCGCCGTCATTCGCGAGTGGAGAGGGTACGGGCAGCCCTGAATGGGTATTCGCTAGCCCAAATAGGCATAAGGCGAATGGGACCGTAAAAGTACGCAACTCTTTCCTCCTGATAGAGGATATATTGATTTATTAATTATACGGGTGTCGCTATCCAGCCGCCGAGACAATCTGTTCGGGCAAAAACGAGTGCATTCTGGGGAAAGATGATAGGTCAGAGCACAGTCAGAGAGCGATCGGTGCGTGGTGTACTATTTCTCGACGCTGTCATCACCTTGTTGATGATATTGTGCTATTACAGAAAACCGATGCATCACTTTACCCTTCGTCCCTTTCCACGACACCATCTTTGATGAACGCCTTCATACCACCTCCTGTTCCAGCTCTTCCAACTGAGCATCGCAGTCCTGCGACATCACCCATCGCAGATGTGTTTTCTACAAGCCCGCGAGTAGGCGACGCAAAGAAAGGACTGCCTTCCAGAAAACCTCTGCCGCCTATCATTGGGCATTCACCGTCAAGCTATCGAGACGGCGAAGGCGTGGACCGGTCCATGGTCTTCGTCGAAAAAAAATCTGCCCTCCCCCCTCTTCCTCCTCCATCACCTAGTACTTCCACCCCCACCGCTACGAAACGCCGAAGCGCCAGCGTCAGTGGGGCGGACACGAAGTCTGCCATTCTACAAACACCTGCTAATTCGCCCACCCTCCCCAAAACACCCAATAATAGACGGGTATCCAACGATCACCATTCGAGGGACAATACACTGCACGGCATCCTAGATGTCTTCAATGGTGAACTTTCCACACTGGATCCGTTCTCAGGAGCTTCCTTGGAGCTCAAGGATCCATCTACCCCATCGCGTCAAGTGTCATCTCAAACTGATGGACTTTTTTTATCTTCTCGCGACATCCAAGGTAATCGACTAGAAAATAAGAAGGCTGCATCGCCCCCATCCCTTTCACTAGACCCTTTTATAACTGCTGGAAGCCATTCCGAGACCGATCTCGAACCCGCAGTTACTGCTCCATCTGCTATTGTACCCCCACGCTCATCTTCACTGAATACCCCTGCGCGGTACTCTATTGGCCCGCCAGCACACGCGTCCAGCTCGAGGCAGCTCAATAACACACCCCTCAGATCGAGAAGTGGCCCTCCAGCCACGTTGGTTGTTCAAAACCAAAATAACACAGGCAATCGGCTGCGAGTGCTCCATCGCTCGACGGCATCAAGTTCGGAACCGTCCCTCATTTCCCTTCCTGATGATGCTTCTTCTAGTCGTGTCTGTGAGCCAGTTGTCCCATTCATTCAAGTAGACTCGTTACTGAATGCCAGGACGAGCTTAGTTGCCTCACCTCGGACGACTTCCCACCAAGATCTTGCGTCTCCAGAATCTACCCATTTCAGAACATCGCCCACTCCGGTCATCACCGGGGACGATTCAGAGGACATGGAAACACGCGGAAAAGACCTGGCGAGCAGGTGTTGGAATGAGAATGAAGACTTCTTGGCCAAGGAAAAGATTGCTGAGTGGTTGGGTGGATAGTGAGCCCCTTTTCCTTTTGGCAACAGAGGACGGACTGGATTCGCTGACGAAATCCTTAGCGGCCAAATCAATAAAGTGGCTCTGCGGTATTATATCGATTTTTTCGACTTTGCTGGGCTTCGATTGGACCTTGCTTTCAGGTTTTTAAAAAAAAATTGTTTCCAATGTTTTCCTATCCTGATGTACTTTACAGGCGTCTATGTGGAAAGCTGTACTTAAAAGCCGAAACTCAACAGGTGGATCGTATCCTGGAGCAGTTCAGTCGACGATACTGGGACTGTAATCCTGGTGGCTTGTATGGCAGTGCCAGTTAGTTTTTTTTTCATCCTCTTTTCTCGAACCTTCACCGAAATTCCCTGATAATTCCAGATATTGTCCATGCAGTCTCCTACTCTCTTTTGCTCCTGAACACCGATCTTCATGTGGCTGAGCTGCAGAGTCGGATGTCCCGCACGCAATTCGTCCGCAATACAATCACTGCCATCCAAATGCAACTCCAACCGACTTCCTCAGCACGACTATCTACCTCTGACCTTACGTATGACGATTGTAGTAGCAGCGTTCGCGGAGCGGGCTCCGATGAAACCGAGATGATGACAAGGTCAAAGAGGAGTGATAGCATTAAGAGTTGGAACAGTCTACCCCGAGAGGCCATACTTTCACTTCCAGTTTCTCCAGCAACAACACAATCTGGGCAACTTGATACCCCTCTGGCGAACGGGAGCACGCCATCGGTGCAGATATCTAACGGCCATGAGCAATCAACTTCAAGTCGTCAACCCCAGGTTCATGGAAGAGCATGGGAGAGCGACCTAGAAACTCTCCTCAAGGTCCGTTGGTTCTCCTTGTTAATTTCGATCTTTTTTTCACTAATTCTTCAATGCTTCCACAGGAGATGTACACTGCTATTAAACACCAGCAAATCCTCCAACCACTTAACGCTAACATAACGCGATCCTCCGTTTCCTCTCTCAGCCCTGGCGGAGGTGGTATGATGCGAAATCGCAGTTTGCGTGCGCAGCCCGATCGGCTTACGACACTGAAGAGAGGAAGCATTCGTGGATTGCAATCTATCCTCAGTGTTCAGTCCGGCGCCAGCCCATATAGCAGCAACAGTAGTATTGATGGTCGTGTCAGCCCATCACCGAGTTTCGCGACATCCACTCATGAAGTAAGAGACTGCTCCCGTGTTATTTTTCTGCCAATTTCTCAACTATTCGATAGGCTATGTATGGTTCAAGTTCATCCTTCCTCAACCCCACACTTGGCTTTGCTTCCAACCTATCGCACACCATCATCCGTGAAGCTCAGGAAGATGATGATCGAAGTGTTCATAGCGAAGGATCGACATCGACTACGATAAGCATTTCTGATGAAGAGCTGGCTTTGCTGGGTGCTCCTTGGGCTAAAGAGGGCATGCTCTGTCGGAAGCAATATTGGGAATCGGCGGGCAAACGAGCAAAGGATAAAGCCTGGATGGATGTGTTCGTCGTGATTCAGAAGGGGGAACTCAATATGTTCATTTTTGGCGATCATACATCGGGAGGCTCGGGAACTTTTGGAGGCGGAAATTGGCTGGTATGTCTTTATCGGTGATTCCTCAACAAGAGCTTTTTCTGATCTTTCTGATTACACTGCTGCACAGGCGAATGCACAACCAGTTGGAACGATATATCTGGCACATTCACTTGCTCATGCCCTACCTCCTCCGGGTTACCACAAAAGGCCTCATTGCATGGTTCTCACATTGGCAAATCGAGGTGTCTACTTTTTCCAAGCTGGAACAGAGGAGTTAGTCAACGAATGGGTCTCGACTTGTAACTACTGGGCTGCTCGGACGAGCAAGGAACCACTTTCTGGTGGTGTTTCCAACATGGAATATGGCTGGAACAGGGTGGCTGATATCTATGGCAGTAAACGCTCTTCGTCACAGACGGAAATCCACAGAGAGCCAGAATTTGCGGATACGGTCAGCGTTCGCAGTGGAAAAAGCTCGCGGAGTAAATATGGCTGGAAGGATGCCAGTGCTACGATTCGAGGGCCATATTCTCCACGAGCGGATAAAACATTCATCAATGAATGGAAGGCACCATTACCGCCCACGGTGTCCAGTGTCCACGACGAGGAATCGCAGTTGGATGCCTTACGGAAGCACGTAGTGTCATTGAAGAAGGATCTCGAGGTTCACAATGAACTTCGGGAACCTATGATGGCGTTGGTTAGTTTTTCATTCCTTTAGGAACCGCGAAATCACTTTTTGATGCTGTAATTTTAGTATATCTCACGATCCTCAAGTGCCATGAAAGCACAGAGCAATTGGGAGGAAAAATCCCAATACCTCCTTCGAGAAATCGTCAAGTACGACTTGTATATCGATTCATTGCAAGCCGCGATGTCTCTGCGCCTGAAGAAACGCGGAGAAAAAGGTACCCATTCTTATTTTCAGAATTTCATTGCATCCTAAATTTCTTCTTCTACTTCAGCCTTGGAGCGTGCCCTCAGCCATTCCAATCCAGTTGACGAACCATTTTCCAGTTCAAGTAAATGGAAAGGCCCAGAGGAACTTACCATCGCGGAGGAAGTTGAGCCAAGCACGCCAGGTGCCACTGCAAGGCAACAGTTTCCGTTGAACTCGCACAAGAGAGAGATGGCCGAAGTTGATGACGATGTTAATGGATGAGTATGTTTTCATGTTCGTGTTGTGTTCGTTGTTTCATACTATACCAGTGTTTTTGTTGGACGGAGTTTGCTTACCATACATGACTTAATTATCTAGTTGCTTCATTAACCTTGTCCATTCCTTCTTTCTTTCAGTGACATGTATACATGGACCTTAGGCCGTGATATTAAATAATACGATTTTTCACGGTTGAATGAAACGGAATTCAATTTGTCTCCAAACCCAAGTTACCTAACTAGTCTCAAAAATCACGTGTAAACCTCTGTGCCTGAGTACGCACCTCCGCACACAGAAAAAGCTCCAGGCTCTTGTACTGTGCAGTACTTAAGTGTAACTCTCCACCTCAGCTGCCTTTTACCTGGACTGACCCATTCTCTCTCTCTCTTTCTTGATTTCAATTATTCATGGGCTCGTCCAGCGACACGAAAGTTTTGCACCGTCTCATACGCTTTATTTCCAGCCTAGCCGTTGACACCTTTTTCACGGAAGTTCGTGTCATAGGGGGCGAGAATGTGCCCAAGGATGGCCCCATTATTGTGTACGTTATCTCTCTGTTCGTGTCCTGGAAATGGTATATCTACATCTCATCTCAGTACTGCTACCCACCACAACATGATGCTGGATCCCGCCATTCTTTGTACGAGATCGCCCGTTTCATGACGTTGAGGTACTCAAGAGATTGAATATAGCGGCCGGTTTTCCCTACCAAAGGATGCTGAATTATTGGAGCAAAGGTGTGCCTTCTCTCGCTGAGAAAAACGTTATTCACCTCGATTTCGCCAGCGAGCCTTTTCGGACACCCTGTAATGCGTTGGATTCTATTCTCTTCTGGTAACATCCCAGTCGACCGCAAATCTAAGGATAGACAAATCCTATTCAAAGGCACCATTGACGCCTTGTCGACAGGCGGCGCTGTCGCCCTGTTTCCGGAAGGAACGAGCTACACTGAACCCAGAATCATGCAGGTCAAGGACGGCGCAGCCTGGGCGGCTATGGAGTATACTAAATGGGCAAAAGAGAATGCCAGCAAAGCTTCCCCCAAGGAAGTCATGATTGTCCCTGTGTCAATTGTTTATACGAATAAGACCAAGTACAGGAGCAGTGTACGTCCTCGATACTAGACCTAGATACATGATTCCCTAATCTTTTGATCATTATTCAGGTCATTATGGAGTGCGTCCGCCCGATACTTCTATGTCTTTCATCTTTTCTAATCTCACACGTAAAAGATTCGGTCGTCCAATTCCCGTTGACCCTTACAAAGAACAGTTTTTTTCCGAATCCGAAGGAGCGCCTCGAGCTGCTGTCAAACGTTTGACACGCGCAATCGAGACAGAGTTGGTTGAGAACAGCATCAATGCTCCTGACTGGCACGTCTATAGTTCAAACAATAAGTCTGAGTTCTCACCCCTCTCTTTTTCTTCCAGGGATACCCTTTATGCTGCCAGAATGGTGCGGGACCTTCTGTGGGAGAAAGAAA
>Ga0307517_10009110_pt1 | contig 14135 bp, 11 predicted proteins | sample 23_EM_MG_FD_194515 | JGI IMG/M metagenome (GOLD analysis project Ga0307517, IMG submission 194515) | Populus trichocarpa ectomycorrhiza microbial communities from riparian zone in the Pacific Northwest, United States - 23_EM | ecosystem: Host-associated > Plants > Roots > Unclassified | place...
TCTGTCTCGAGCAAATAATAGATGAGAACACTAAGGAGGACCTGCGTGTTGCTTTTGCAAAACTCCTTCCTCATTCACTCTCCCATGCCCGCCAGTCGCCTGAACTGACGACTAATATCCAAATTTTGATAACTCAGCACCGTACCTTATGCAAAAGACTTCCCTTGGTGACAACGAAAGCGATCGCAGACTACTTAAGGCGTTTTCCCTCTGCAAGCGGATCCCAGAAACCTAGGACCGCTGCTGGAGTTGTTCCGACAGCCGTTCCGAAATCTTCCACTAAAACTACAACCGGTCAGGAAGCCTCCACAACTCCGACCTCTTCGACTGCCCGTCGAAAGGCTCAGAAATCGTCACCCTCCTCGCAGCCTCCTTCAACTACTGATTCGAAACATGGGACCCCATCTCAGCCCCAGCCCGTACCACGTAATTTCCTAGTCCCACCACACTCCACTCAAATACAACCCTCTCCAAGCACCTCTCAGAAAGCTTCCACCATGTCTCAAGTACCTCAGAAGAAAGCCTCCACAACTCCGACCTCTTCGACTGCCCGTCGAAAGGCTCAGAAATCGTCATCCCCCTCGCAGCCTCCTTCAACTACTGATTCGAAACATCGGACCCCATCTCAGCCCCAGCCTGTTCCACGTACTTTCCTAGTCCCATCACACTCCACTCAAACTCAGCCTTCTCCAAGTACCTCTCAGAAAGCTCCGACCTCCCCCCAACTGCCTGCGAGCACTGGTTTGAAATTTTCAAACCCATCTCAAACCCAACCTGCATCTTGCCCCCCTCAATCCCCCACTCGAACCCGGTCTTCGTCAAATTCCTCTCAGAAACCTTCGGCTGTGTCTCGAACGCCAGAGCAAGCCAACGCCTCTCAGCCTGCTATGACCCCCGATCCCGACTCCTCGGCTGCCCATGGCCCTCCAACCACATCTGGAGCCACCTTCAGGCCTTCTCACCTTTCTAACTCTTTGACCCGTGCTCAAGCCCCGTCGGACGGTTCCCAGCGCCAAGGTCCTCGCCGTGGAGAGACCAAGAAAGGTTCATGGAAGTAATTTGTACGGATGTAATTTTTGTTTCTCTCTTTCATGTGCCTTAAGGGATGGTGATAAGATTCACCACTCCATTTATTTAACTACTTATATGCAAACCATGGAGCTCGTCTGGGTTTCAAGTTCCATGCGAATATTTTTACTGAGGTCTGAGCACCTTACGATTTGTTAGAGGACTGTATGTGATCAAGTGAGTCTGTGTTCATTGAGAGATCTAATGAGTACTTGCCACATCTCAGTGTCAATCCATTAGCAATGTGAATACACCCCATGGTCATCTCGATCGACTAGGATCTACTAGGATGTAATTACCTCAGTGTATTTTGTACGCAGACTGGCATGATTAGTTTTTTTTTTCAAGTGTACTTATTGACGATTGTGACCTGTATTATTTCGGAGGTCTTGAAGGGCCGAGGGGCTCGAATTCCCCGTAAATCCCGTCGAACCGAGTCCGACGAATAATGCAATTGGCGAGGGATTTATAATTACCCTTTGATACCGCTTAGCTTTTGAGCTACTATCAGCCATGCTTTAGGGGTGGCATGCATCTTTAGATGAAGTGCGGTGCGTGCCATATCCGTGCCACGGTTTCGATCAGTTTGGACGGTTCTGAAAGAATGTAAAACCAGTAATATAATTTAGTTTGACTCATATAATGTGCAATGAATGATTGGGTATTCATACCAACGAACAAAGATAGTGGAAGTGCACATGGCAATATCTCTTGAATTTCATCTTCCAGGTTCCCATTCATAATTGATTCATAAGTAGGTTACTCTATGACATCATATTATACCTCTTACGCGTCGTGAATAGACATAAAACAGCAATTGAGGTCTAATTGGACGATTTACGAGACTCCAAAAAGCACCATAAGATCCTGTCATTAGATACAGAGATATACAGCCCGTAAATCAAACTGAATGCAAATACATGTGCAACGCCCTAACATCGCCATCCCTCATTCCATTCCCAAAAACGTCAACCCATCACCATAAACCTTATAACTGCAAAACCCACCCTCACCCACCCTCACCCAAATCACTGTTTCCTTATCCATCGTGCGCACATAAAATCCTTGTGCCTGTGGCTACAACCACGAAAGCAGATGACAAGATCCTCTGGAAGAGTTAGGAGGGCTAATATGCAGCAGGGGAGGTACGGAGGTGATGGCGATGGCAACAACGACGATCCTAGGCGGGATTTGGTGGGGGTGTAGGAAAAGATAGAGGTACAGGAGGACAAGCAGGCGCAGAGAGGGCGACTCGGTGGAGCTGTAGTTGCACACACTGGCGAGTTTGCCGTCCGACGAACTGCATATGACACGGAGGCGGCACATGTACCTAGCGAGAAAGAAGGCTATGAACTGAACGCGTCGCACGAGACGGATGAAGTGAGAAGGAATGAAACTCGACATACCAACTAACCCGGTCAACACAAAGCTTCGATGTTTCCGCACCAGTGCCTCCTTGGCTAATATACCTTCGAAGTGTTTGATTATGCACGAACAACATATAGCTCATTGGCATCGAATTGGTCGGAAAGTTTATGCTCTGCCGACATCTGGATATTCACCATGTACTTGATGGTTTCCTTCTCCAATTACTTCCTCAAAAACCACTGCCAGCTGTGCGCGACATTGAGACAGAACGACGGCAGGCGAAGTGGCCTATTTGACTGGGTACTGACATTGTGGACCTTTAGCGACAGCGCGAAGGGTTTAGCCGGAGAGAATAGTTCAGCACAGAGTGCCCACCCCTGACCCCGATGACGACGCCAATTCTACCACCTAAAGAGTAAATTTAGAGGAACATGATCGTTATATGAAAATTAAGCACTGACCAAAGGTCCACACGCCTCATCCGTCCTTTAAGCGTATGAAGTTGATTCCTTTAGAACTTATGGCATCAGCAAAATTTCAACATAAAGCGGATCGCCATGTAGGAAAGCTAGAATAACCGCCCTGAAAGTCCAAGTGCATCCAATCACATCCGTCACATCCAGGCTCTGCTTCGCGGCGGGATACTTTTACAGGTCGTATGTCCGAGTCCACCCCCCGAAGGAGATGCACTCACCGCCATAGTGGTTTTGGGCCATGAGAACAGCATCGACTTCGTCACTGGATAGGGTGGTGGGCAAACCATAGTGCATGCTGGGAGGTAAAGCAACAGGGCATGGTAGCAGTGTTGCCCAGTGATTCCTAATCAAGGATCACTGTGCACACTCTTTGAATATCAGTCATTAACGAGATCATGTCCCAAGCAACACCAGTAGTTGGCAACATCATGTTTCAAACACAACGATATAGATACACGAAAGAGAAAATGATAAATAGAGAAATGTGATGGGAATTTCGAATGTAAGAAAGAGCGCCGGGGAGGTTTTTGGGCAACAGTGCGAAGCACTGCTCGGCCCCAGCCACGGCCCGGACTCATGCAAGATATCCGAAGCAAGCAGCAATGGGCGGGTGGGAGACCTCGACAATTGGAGCTTGCGTGTCACCTATTTTGTTGGGTCAAGATTAGGTACAAAGGGATAAGACAGTACATGAGACGGCGAACTCATGGTGCAAGGGCAAATAAAACAGGGCGAAATTGGAGAGAAGGGATGGTGGGCGGGTGAAAAAGAAAAACGGCTGGTTCGCAGCACGTTTTGTACTTGACTCGAGGCCGCCAGCGGCGTCGACGTCAAGGGAGGATGAGAGAGGCAATGTGTGACATGTCACGTTGCCTTTCTCAATATACAAAGACAGGACCCTTTCTCAACGCTCGTGCCTCGCTATATTCTAGGCTAGTAAAATGACAGATGGGTTGCGGCTGCCTTGAGTCGGGCCTCATTTCCTTGTTGCTTCTCGCTATCATCTCCATGGCCTCTTCCACAGCAGCGAAGAAATTGAAGACCAAACAAAAACGCTTTCTGGATTCGTTCAAACGCCTCAAATCAGGCAACACCTCTGTTACCCAGCCGAATCTGCTCGGGGTTTCTATCTCTTCACCATCGAGCGATCACGATCCTGGTACAGGGAACAACGCAGGAAATGCAGAGCCCACAGCTTTGGGTGAGTATGGTAGCGCCATCTTAGTGTTATCTACGACGATTCAACCTCTCTCCAGTCAGAAGAGGTACATCGCATGAGGGTATGTCCTGTCCTGGATTTTTACCCGCAGATCCAGCAGACTCAACCCACCCTCCAGATCCTACCGCCCTATTCGGTTCAGCTACATCATCAAGCGTTCCAGATCTGATGGTTTCCGCCGTAGGTCTAGGTGAGATCGCAATACATAGAGTCTTCGTATCTGAGGGACTTACCTCGGACATGTCTCGAAGGGCACGGTGGCGAAACCGGCCGTACTTCGACTTGTACTTTACAACCAACTTCGACGAACCCTCAAATGCCGGTCTCGGATTGGAAGGCGACTGCAAAAGAGGGCCTTGGAGTTGCCTCTCGGTTCACGCAAACGCTCCTCAAGCGGGTGCCAGAGTGTGTCGATATCAACCCAGTTAAGGTGGCATTCGCCATTGCTAAGGTGATCATTGACATAAAAGATGTGAGTGGTCGTCTTTGTATCTTGTGCAAGGACTGACTATTACTTTAGTCGGTCGGAGGTAGCCAGGACGAGCTTGCACGACGTCTCGCAGTAGCGGCGAACATACTCCTGGCAGTAGAGAGATCCGTAGAGAGCGGTGTTCCGAAGGCTGCTGAACTGGCCATGGAAAAACTCGAACGGTACGTTGTCTTCTTTGCACCAAATGTCGTTTCATAATGAACCCGTCGGTGGCTAGGATCCTTGGGGAAGAAATGAAGAAGTTAGAGGACCTCGCCAACAAATCGTTGGCTACGCGTATATTCGACCACGAAGAATACAAGAGCACGATCCAGCAAATTTTTCAACGCGTCAGCGAGGCTACGACATCTTTCCAAGTGTGTGCTCTTATATTCATCTTAGGTTATGTATGTACCCATCGGCCGTTCCCAGATAGAAATGGATATTAGCATCCAGAAGACGGCGAGTCAGATACAAGACGACATTAAGGTAAATATCTAGGTTTCCTGGCTTGTGACCGGCACTGAACGATTGAACAGAAAGCAGCCCTGGGTCGTTTGCGTCCCTCTGCGAAGGCCGACCACAGAACTGTTCTCACAGATCAGCACTTGAAGCGTGAAGAGTGCACAGCTGGAACACGCGTCAAGATATTGGAAGATATCACGAACTGGGCTAACGATTCCTCGTCGGGGGGCCCGTGTGTCTTCTGGCTCACCGGTCAAGCTGGCTCCGGAAAAACCACGATTGCGTATACAATAGCCAAACGGTTTGAGAAAGATGGCACCGCTGACCAACTCACCGTCTTGGGTGGCAACTTCCTTTGCTCGCGACAATTTGAAGAAACGCGGGAACGTACTCGTATAATTCCTACCATTGCCTACCAGCTCAGTCGTAAATGCCGATCGTACGCAGACGCCTTGCATGTTGCGGATAAATTCGACGCAGTCAATCACGACATCTCCGTACAGCTGAAGGATCTTCTGGTTGGACCCTGGCAGCAGTCCAAAGGCATGCGTGGTCCAGAACAACCACTGTACCTCATTGTCATTGATGCTCTGGATGAGATCGAGGGCGATCGAAGGTCGGAGTTTCTCCAGGATCTATTCACCGCAATCAACGAATACGACCTGAGGGGTTTCAAGTTTCTTGTGACATGCCGATCAGATCCTGAAGTTGTTTTACTCCTCGAGTCCTTCACATCCTTGGCTAGCTGTTGGCTCCAACATGTGCCAATTGAGGAGGCAGAGTTGGACATTGGGACATACCTGAGGACCAAGCTCCCAAAGCTTTCCAGTAATCAAGACCTAGCTGAGCTTGGGCGGCGGGCAGGTGGGCTATTCATCTATGCTGCAACAGCAGTCAAGTACTTGACTCCATATTGCTCAATCTCAATTCGAGACCAGGCTGAGATGCTGAGTGACCTTCTTTCCAATTCAAATGACCCAGCTTCTGCAAGTGATGCTACATTTTTGATTGATGAGCTATACCGGCAGATTATGTGTGACACCTTTTTCAAATACAAGGGAAAGTTCTTAACTCGGCGATTGCGTATTCTTTATACCTTTCTATGCACAGCTGAACGCACATCTACCTCCACTGTTGCTGCACTTCTCATGGAAGGAGATGATGAAGCCACAAGGGCTGTTGCAGAGGATCTTCATGCTGTGCTATACACACAAGATGATCATGTGTTTTGGTATCATGCTTCCTTCCCTGACTTCATTTTTGATCCAGCCCGGTCTAACTTTTATGTTGGTGAGGATAGGTTTGAGCTTTGGTGCAATGAAGCTGCCCACCATAATCTTCTTGGTGAATCATGCTTCCATGTCATGGAAACTGGTTTGCGATTCAACATAGGCAATATAACATCATCTTTTCTGTTTGACAGTGACAATGCTGTTGTACTGTGTGAGGAGGTTGACAAGAATATCAATGCTGTTCTTAGGTACTCATGTTGCCACTGGACTCACCACTTGCCTTCACCCCAGTCAGTTGATACCAACAAACTTCATGATTGCATTTCAAAATTCCTCCAAATCCAGGTTTTGTTCTGGATTGAGGCTATGAATCTGCTCAAATCAGGTGATCAGTGTACTCCTATGCTTCAATATGCATGCCAGTGGGTATTGAAGGTATGAATTATGAATTGTATGTTGTGCACTGTAGTATGACAACTAATGCTGTTGATTAGTGTCAGAACAGCAATTTGGAATTGGCATATGATATTGGTGAAGCTGCCAATTTTGCTACCTATTTCATGGGCAGCCCAGCTGCTGAATCGACTCCACACTTGTACATCTCAGCACTGGCAACATGGTCCCAGGACACCAATCTTTGTCAGAAGTGGAAAGAGCAATTCTCTCACATCCCTGTCTTCACTCATACCAAAGGCAATATTGCACTGCCATTAATGACAATACAAGCTGGCTATGAGATTCATGCTGTCACATTTTCAAGGGATGGCACACAAATTGTGTCTGGCTCAGAAAACCAGTCAATAGAGGTGTGGGATGCATCAACAGGTGTAAAGTTGAAGGAACTGAAGGGCCATACCAGCTGGGTCTGGTCAGTTGCCTTTTCAAATGATGGCATGCAGATTGTGTCTGGCTCAGATGACCAGTCTGTGCGGGTGTGGGATGTGTCAACAGGTGTACAGCTGAATGAACTAAAGGGCCACAATGGCCAGGTTAGATCAGTTGCCTTTTCAAGTGATGGAATACAGATTGTGTCTGGGTCAGATGATATGTCTGTGAGGGTGTGGAATGCATTGACAGGTGCACAGCTGAATGAGTTGTATGGCCATGTCAGCTGGGTCAGATCAGTCACTTTTTCAAGTGATGGAACACAGATTGTGTCTGGGTCAGATGACCAGTCTGTGCAGGTGTGGGATGCATTGACAGGTGCACAGCTAAATGTGTTGTATGGTCACACTGGCCCAGTCTGGTCAGTTGCTTGTTCTGGTGACAGTACACAAATTGTGTCTGGCTCAAGTGACCAGTCTGTGCGAGTGTGGGATGCATTCACAGGTGAACAGCTAAAAAAGCTAAATGGCCATACTGGCCCAGTTTGGTCAGTTGCCTTTTCTAGTGACAGCACACAGATTGTGTCTGGCTCAGGTGACCAGTCTGTGTGGGTATGGGATGTATTGACAGGTGCAAAACTAAATGAGCTAAAGGGCCATCTGGACCATGTCAGATCAGTTGCTTTTTCAAGTGATGGCACACGGATTGTGTCTGGCTCAGATGACCAGTCCGTGCGAGTGTGGACTGCATTGACAGGTGTACAACTGAATGATCTGAAAGGCCACACCAGCTGGGTCAGATCAGTTGCATTTTCAGGTGATGGCACACAAATTGTGTCTGGCTCAGATGACCAGTCTGTGAGAGTGTGGAATGCATTGACAGGTGTACAACTGAAAGAGCTAAAGGGCCACACAAGCTGGGTCTGGTCAGTTGCTTTTTCTAGTGATAGTACACAAATTGTGTCTGGCTCAGGTGACCACTCTGTGTGTGTGTGGGATGCATTAACAGGTGCACAGCTGAATAAGCTATATGGCCACACTGGCCCAGTCTGGTCAGTTACCTTTTCAAGTGATGGGACACAAATTGTGTCTGGCTCATCTGATCACTCTGTGCAGGTGTGGGATGTGTCAACAGGTGCACAGCTTAACAAGCTAAAGGGCCACACTGGCCGGGTCAGGTCAGTTGCCTTTTTAGGCAATGGCACACAGATTGTGTCTGGGTCAGATGACTGGTCTGTGCGTGTGTGGGATGTGTCAACAGGTGCTCAACTGAACAAGCTAAAGGGGCATACTAGCTGGGTCTGGTCAGTTGCCTCTTCAAGTGATGGCAAAAAGATTGTGTCTGGCTCAGATGACCAGTCTGTAAGAATATGGGATACATTGACAGGTGCACAGCTAAACAAGCTGAGTGGCCACAGTGGCCCAGTTTGGTCAGTTGCTTTTTCAAGTGATGGCACACGAATTGTGTCTGGCTCAGATGACTTATCTGTGTGGGTGTGGGATGTGTTGACAGGTGCACATCTGAATGAGCTGAAGGGCCACACTGGTCAGATCTGTTCAGTTGCCTTTTCAAGTGATGGCACACAGATTGTGTCTGGCTCAAATGACCACTCTGTGCGGGTGTGGGATCTTTCAACTGAAGGCACACAGATTGTGTCTGGCTTGCATGATCACTTTCTTTGGAAACTAGCAGACACAAATTGGATTATTTCTTCACAAGGGAAAAATCATCTTATGTGGGTACCACCAGCAGCACAAGTCACTGAACCATCCAATATTCTGGTTATCTCTCATCATGGTTTTGGTTTTGTTGACTTTCAACAATCTATGATAGGTGTTCACTGGAATGGCTGTTATACACCATTATTTAAAGTATAATGGATTGGTATCAATTTCCATCATTAAACATTAGCTGTAATTATGATCATATGATTACATATTGTTGTGTCATATTTACAAGGACTTTCTATACAAGAACTCTTTAAGGGTTGTTTATTTCTTCTATTTTCCCTCTACTGTTCTTTTATATTTTTATATTGTCTCAACAATACTATATTCATCTGTGTGAGTCAGTGTTTCTCAATGTGTTTTTGTCTGCTTTTTTTTTTTTTTTTTTTTTTTTTTTGAATATTCATTTGATAAGTATTGCTTTGAGAATGTTGGATCGACTGGGAACAGAGTCTGCAGACCTGGTGCATGGACCAGAGCTTGCACCTAATTTAGAAAACTTATCACAGGCCACCCTTGCACACCTTCCCCTTGTACCTCTCACATACCCTGCACCACACCGATTCTTCAACACATAGCTCCAGTCACTGTAGTGGTGGCCACGGTAACATGGCACTATTTTGAAGAAATAGCCAACTGGCTGGGAACAACAGACTGAGTGGCATCAACAATAATCACTGGAACCATCTATTCCTTAGTGTTCTTGTAGTGTTTCTCTTCTAATATAGGAATTAATAATTATAATCTCCATTGTGAGAAGTCTGTGGCTTTAGCTTAACAGTACTAAGGAAAAATTGACTATATCAGCCAATTTTAAGTAATTTGACCTCTGGGTGGAAGTTAAACATCAGGCTACAGTAAGTGTGATATACCTGGGGGTGTTGAGTGCAAGAAATAGGTGTGGGCAAGGTGCAGGATATGAGTAGATAGGTGTGAGGTCTAACTAATTAATACCTTAGTGACAAGTATCGAGTATGAGCTAGGTTCATGGCATGGACCTTGGCAAGCTGCAAAAATGCATGTGTTGGCCCAATGTTGCATTGGCCCAGGTGTGTTCACACCTCATACAAGGTCTTCATACCTGTGACCCAGTTGATCTGACTTTCTGATTGCTTTTTTGCTTACCTTGGACTTTGTGTCATAAGGTCACTGCTCCTTTACCTCTGGTTTTTTTTTGCTACAGCTTCTTGCACCCCACCATCACTGCTTAAGCATTTAAATTAGCATTACTGTCAATGCTTATCATATTTGTCAGCACTTCATTGACCCCACCCCTCTACTCCTCTTTTAGATAGTTTTAATTCCAGAATTAAATCTATCTAAAAATAAGGAAGGAAATGAATTTTCTAAATGATTTTTTTTTTTTTTTTTTCATAGGGAAAAATTGTTTTCCTTGCAGTTTTTTCTAAAGCTATTTTCCAATATGTTTGCCTTTATTGCAAAATAGTTGTGCAAAAGGTATATTGAGTTAGAGGCAAGATGTTTCATAATGAGTAGCTAGGCCTGTTATTAACCCTCATTGTACTCATGAGGGTAAACAAAAATGTATCTGGACTCTGTTGATGGGAAACTCAGGGATATGTGATTCAATATTGGTCAAGTGGTAATGATCCTTATTCAGCGTGGTTTCAGTAGATAGGATGGAGTTGTTTGTGGAAGCAATGATCCCAAGAAAACTGTGAAATTCATAAATTGAATATCAAACCACAATAAAAGTGATGAAAAAACTTGAGTTAATCAATCCAGATCACGTCTTTTGCCAACTTCAACCTTGCTGCCTTTTATAAACCTTTCAACTGAGCACATTCCCCCTCAACCTCATCAATAAGGATGGGAGGTCTTTACTGTCCCCCACAGATTCCTACATCCTGAGGAATCCAGTCCATTCTGGTCATTCCTGGGGAATGGATTTTTGGCAGAAGTGTCTGCTACAGTAGGATTGCTATTCCAGGGGAATGCCAAACTGGAATTTGAATTGTACCGGAATTCCAGAGGATTTACTGGACCGGAATGGCAATCTGGAATGGGCAAGAATGGAATCCAGTGCCTTTTGTAATAAAAAAATAAAGTATTAGTAATTTTCATAAGTTTTAGTAATTAATTAATAATAGGCACCCACAGATTGCCAAATCGAGCAACCGCAGTTGAAATGCTGCAACGTCACACATTTGTGACACCAACCTTTCTTTCCATCACCACCACCACCACCACCACCAATGCGTGGCCCCCGTCGCTGTCGTTGGGCCCCTGGTCAATGCCCACACTTGGGCCAAGCCAGGGTGTGCTTGTCGACTCACCGCTGCTCAATGACGCCACCCACCACCACTGCCACGTCACCACACGACACAGCCCAATGACACTGCCCATCGCCAACCCCGCTGCCACGTCACCATCCAATTATGCCCCCCTCGACACTGCCCATTTCCAACCACACTGCCACATCACCACCTAGCAACACCCCCCCAGCGACACCCATACCCCGCCATGTCACCACCCACATCAACGCACACAGCCGCCATGTCACCACCCACATCGACATGCACAGCTGCCACATCACTGTGGCTGCTGGTGCACCAAATGCCGCCACATCAACCACCACCCAGCCACATCACCATTAAAGGGTAGCAGCAGGAGGGTAGGGAAGAGAGGACAGACGGCAGGGATGCGACGAGAGGAGGAGGAGGGGAAAAGGGATGACGTATGCGTCGTCCCATCAGCCATTGCTGTTACATTTATACATGAATACCCAGGTATTCCCCAAGTCACTTCATAAATCCACACCGGGTATACCCCACCACCCAAAAAAACAAGGACTTTGCCGTTGTGCTGGGGCTGGTTAGGATTAGTAATAGGGTCCTTTGGGTGAGTAGGGATTGTCATGGGTTTGAGAAACCTGCGGGTAAGTGCCGCGGGTTGGCCTGGGGTACGGGTATGGGTTGGGTTTATCCAACCCTCGCCAAACCTGTACCCGCCACAATGGGTTAGCGGGTTACCCCGCAAATTTAAACTCCGCTCGAAATGAGATCAATCGCCTTGAGCTTGTTCTTTCGACCTACGTTGCTGACCACTGTCGTGCTCCGTGGCCTCGAAAGCATGAAAATAGGTGAGTAAAGCTTTGATTAGATGTTTCCTTTAACTGAACAAGTCTTCGTATTGTAAATCTCCTTGCTCCGCCCCTCAAGGACTGCCAGCACCACATTCACAGCAACCACCACATCGCCTCTCCCCTCCAATGAGGGATGTGGGCATGATCTGTCAACATTGAAGGATCCACAGCAGGCATGGGGTGGCAGGAAAAGCATATAGTGAAAAGCGAGAGGGTGTAACATGTTGGTGTGTGTCCAGTGACTCGTCACCACCCGTTACTGACAAGATTGGATTGTTAGCACCACGAGGATCATGAAACCCACAAAAACCACAGAGGCACCACCCAATGCACATGACAACGACGAACCTCATCACGAAAAAACGCTACCAATGCGTAAGGCCGCTGGCCCACGAACACGATGCGCAGCCCCTCCACCCACACTCCCGAGTCCCCCTTGCAAATGCTCACTGAGCCAAGCCAGGCAGGTTTGACCATTACAACCATCAGCACCCCATGTCAGCACCAATGTCCTGCACAAACGTGAACGCGAACACAAAACGGGAGCACAAACGTGAACGCCACCCACCAATGTACTAACAATGAGCAGCCCACGAACGATAGACATACGTGATGACATGCCAACCCCCCACCACATTACTAACCTCGCAATGCTGCAAGGCGGTGTCAATTGACACCTGCACTGCTGTTGCGAGGTTTTTCAGTTGGTTTTGGGGACGTACCCGCACACGGGTTGCATACCCCCGGGTTTTTTCAGAACCCATACCCGTACCCATTGAAACCCGTACCCTTGGGCACGGGTACGGGTTTTCTGGGGTACGGGTGCGGGTAGCCCTGGAAAACCCCAGGGTTACCCGTGCCAATCCCTATGGGTGAGCGGGGAATTGGTTGATATGCCGAGGGTGCCGAATGAGAGGGCAGGGGTGTGTAATAGGGCGGGGCTGTTGAGCAGGGGTTGGGGGCACTAGTAAATACATGTAAACAATGCCAGATGTGGCAGGCGGGTGGTTGTGTTATGCACATTGGGGGGGATATTTGGGTGGGAAATTTCATATTTGGGTGTAGCAGGGTTAGATATACCCATCTGGGATGTTTTGGCGCCCCAGGGAGAGCAGGAGCAGGCGCTAAATCATTTGACAATGCGTCCCAGAAGTCTGGCCTTCCCAATTAGGCAGGCAGTGCCAGTTGGGCTTGCTGGGGCTTGGTTTTGCTGCTGGGCTCATTCAGCACGGCTTTTCATTAAATAAATTATACATATCAGTAGCTACAATGTAAATACTCCTATTGTACCATTTTATCTGTGTCTGGGGTGGCGGGAATGGGTGGATGGCGGTCAATGGATTTGGATGTCGTTGATCTTATCTATTATCTTAGATCTTATCAACAAATATTAAAATATATTAATCTCGAACCCAAGGAGACTACGCCCTTGGGTTCGTGTATCGGTACATGGAACGAATTATTAGGAAAAGAAAGAAAAAAAACGGAAAGCGGAGCTGGCGGCTCAGCGCTCAGCTCCAATACCCCGGGCTTTGGTTCGACGCCTCGGCGTTGGCCTCGCCCCATCCTTCGTCCGTCTCATCGCCTTGTCGTCCGTCCGTCTCGTTGGTGGTTCGATCCGTTTGGGTCGAAGCCTCGTCGTTGGGTTCTGCCCTCTGCCGTTGGGTTTTACCCTCCGTCGTTGGGCTCTACCCTTCGTCGTTGGGTTCTACCCTTCGTCGTTGGGTTCCACCCCTCGTCGCTGTGCTCTACCCTTCGTTGTTGGGTCCTACCCTCGTCGTTGGGTTCTGCCTTCCATCGTTGGGTTCTACCCCTCGATGTCGTGGAACCCTTATCGATGTCGTGGCACCCGTATCGATACCGTCGAACCGCATGGCTGTCGTCGAACTCATCGTCGTCCTTGGCGTTGTCGCTGGGCCATGGCATAGTCTTTGTGGTGGTGGTGGAGAGGGTGGGTGCTGTGTGGGTTTAAATATCGTTAGTGTGGGTCGAGGAGAGATGGATAGGAGAAAACGAAAAACCACGACAGACGTCGTGGCTTGTGTTTCGTGACGCATCCCCTCCCCTGGACGGTGTGTGGTGGGGGTTCCTATGTCGTATCGTCGCTCCTACTCCGGCGTTGGGCTCTCCTTGTCCTGATGTTTCGACACGCCGGGTTTCGTTTAGTTGCAGTGGATGTT
>Ga0307517_10009111_pt1 | contig 14134 bp, 7 predicted proteins | sample 23_EM_MG_FD_194515 | JGI IMG/M metagenome (GOLD analysis project Ga0307517, IMG submission 194515) | Populus trichocarpa ectomycorrhiza microbial communities from riparian zone in the Pacific Northwest, United States - 23_EM | ecosystem: Host-associated > Plants > Roots > Unclassified | place...
ACCTGATAATAGGAATTAAAATGTCAAAATCAGTGACCTTGATCATGAGATAAAGATATCATCATAAAAAGCAAATCAAAACAGATTATGAAACTTAATTATCAATCGATCTAGTGTTGTAAAATGAAATTGAAAAAAAATCTATTAAAAATGAGACATAAAAAACAATTCGAGTTTACTTGGATTAACCCCTTAAACACTATTCTCAGGTTATGAGACTGAAATAACATAATAAAATATAAATAAAATAAATCATGAAGTCTAATTTTCAAACAATCCAAATATTAAAAAATAAAATTTAAAAAAATTAATTTAGAAAAAGACCTGAATCAACCAGGTTAACCTACTAAACTTATAATTCGAGTTATGAAATTACGATAACTTAATTAAAAAGACAAACATAACATTAAAGATTAAATTTAAATAAATATGAATAAATAAATCAAAATACTATTTCCAATGAATAGTGATTGAGGGGTAAAGTAAACCACCCCCCTCTTTAATTTATAGTTAACAAGTGAATACAATAATGGATGTTTGAAGAATATGGACACCACAAAAGTTTCAACTCAAAAGAAAGCTATAACTAAGGAAACGGGTGGTCTGTGTTTGAAACCTTGAATACAACTTAACAAGAAAACGCATCTGCAATAATACAGGGATAGACTAGCAGCATGCCTTGTTGACTCTTGACTTATCACCTAAACCTGTGATTTTCTTCAATCCCTGCAATCGCCACCACGACTCTTTTGATCAGGCTGTTGGTGCTCTTAATTTTCTCTGCTATGTCCCCATCTCTATTTATTTGACTTCATGAAAAGGTGACCCCATGTCAATAAGCTAATATTACAGCAGCAATTATTTAGAGACTTTCTCTCTTTTACCATGTCGTTTTTCTCTACGTTTTCACCCAATTAATTAATGGAGATTTCAGCTGGTTAGTCATCAGAGCCGGCCACCGTGACCCCACTTTTGTGCTCTGATATCACGAGTCAAAATAAATGATCTAATCAGTTGTGAAAATCGCCTCTCTAGCTAGTCTCTTGGATCATCAAGTTGCTCAAGGTAAATATTATGGAATAGCGCCAGGTAGAACCTACAAAAAATGGCGGATTTCCAGCTGTGGATGCTAATGAAATAGCTGGGCAGCCCTTCGACTTCAGATCCAAGCTATCAAACAACCCTGGATGCTTTCATACATAATTATATATGTATTTATTCTGTTCGTTTTCTTTACGAGGAAAGAGTTAAGAACTACCTTGTGGGGTGTGGCTGATTTGCACTTCAATGACCGAGTTTCACATCCGCTAGCTCTTGCCCTTCTCTGTGTTTTTTTTTTTTTTACTTGTTAATATCAGTCCTCTAACGTTATATAATTTTTTGTAAGTTTATTCATATGGACAATCTTAAAAATGCATTTTTGAGATTGTTCTTGTTGTGTATTCATAAGAATATCTAATTAATTATCTCAAGGTTTGAACAGAAAAGTTAAAAACTTTCATAATTACCACGACAACCCCCTGAGGATTTTATTTTTTTTAGTGTGTGTGTGTGTGTGTGTGTGTGTGTGTAATTGATGGAAATCAAATCTTATGATGGAATCCGTATGGTTTTACCGTTCTACTTAGTGTGAAATTGCAAACAAAACATAAACGAAACTTGATTTTGGATGCATTTACATTTTTTCTTTTACGAGAAATAATTTAATTTTTTTTTTTTTACCAATTTTGGAAGAAAAGAAAAACGAAGAAAAGGGACTTTCAGTTATTAAATTTTAATACATGAATGCTAAAGTAAGACTTTATTAAATTAATAAATAGTTTTTTAGAATGAAAAATATTATTTTATTAATCAATACTAAAAGAGGCATAAATAGATCATTATTTTAACACTACAGTTATATAAAAAAATATATATTAATTCTAAGAGGTGCAGTAATGGTTAAGTTACAAGTTTGTTTTTTAAATATCACTAGTTCAAGTTTCACAAATCTCAGAATTACTGAAAATTTATATAATTATTAATTTTAAGACGCGTGAAATTAATTGAAATGTATACATTGGTTTGAATACCAACATTAATTAAAATATATATATATATATATATATATATATATATATATAGATGTGGTGAAAATTGAATCTTGTTGTATGAAAAGGATCTTAACGGAAGCAACGTGAAAACTGACATTCCAAGTAGGAAGTGGTCCTTTCATTAATTCCAAGTAGCTAGTTTATTTTGATTTTCAATCTATACTTAGATAGGTCACTGTTATGTGAGCTAGCATAGCAACAAGCCCAATATATTCTCTAGAGCCTCAACCTCCTTTGAATCTTAACTCCCTAACCTCACGCCCGATATTCTAGAAATTCATCCATCTCCCTCGTGGATGCCACCGGTCTTTAGTTCCCGGCAACAAATGTTGAGCTTATATAAGCATGGGTAGGTACAGATATATCACGGTATGACGACGGCCTAGGCATTGCCTGAGCTCAAAATTGCCGATGATGCAAAGTAGTGCTATTTTGTATCAAAATCACCAGTCAATGAAGAAAAGTCATGCAGAAATTAGCAAGTTGAACAGTCCATATGCTTTATAGAGATTGTATCTAAAAAAACCCAACCTACACATGGCGTAGTCCCAACCACAAAAGACGAAGGTGTATTTTTAGTCTTTCAAGGCAGGTGTTGCCAAACATATTGAAAGGCAATGCAAAAGGTCAAAAATACACACAAAAAAAAGTGTTTTGGAGGTCTTGAAAGGCATCAAAAGAAAGGAATATGTTCTTGATTCAATTCTGAAGAGTTCTACTTCTAGAGAGCACATTAGGTTTCAAGTGACATGCATATTGTAGTCTAGGGGTTGCATGCAAAATGACACTAGTTTGAATAATCGACAAATTAATTTGAGAAGGGTTTAACGGTGAAGTGCTACAATAACATTGACAAAAACACCCGTCAGTTGAGAAAAAGCCTCAATTAGAGAATCACTTGCCTCCACAACGTTAGCTAGCGTTCAGAAGATGTTACACATGCATAGAATAGTCACTCAGAACTTTCAATCCTAAGAAAACTTGCCCCCTAATCTCCCTTCCAACGTGGTGGGTGTTTGCTACTGTGGTTTAACTGTATTTAAAAAAAATTAATTTTAAATAATTTTTTATATATTTTTGAATCGTTTTGATGTGCTGATATTAAAAATAATTTTTAAAAAATATTATTATTTTGATGACCTTTTAAACTAAAAACAATTTAAAAAATAATTTCTAACACATTTGGAAAAAAAATTCATTGAAATAATTTTTTTTATTTTTTTAAAGTTTAATTTTAATATCAATATATCAAAACAATCTAATAACTAAAAAAAATTATTTTTTGCAAAACCATATTGCCACCACATAAATAAATAGGGCCAAAGCCATCTCCCTCTACAACATGTGGAGCCATCTTAGTGCACCCATTTATTATCCCTATTAAAAAAAAAACTAAAAAAGATGGAGAAATCATTGTGGCCAAAGATTTAGTGAACTGTGGACGAGAATAGTGTAATTGCTATTTTTTCCCTCTAATAGCTTCTAGGGTACAATTGCAATTTCACAGGGACGAACTTGTAATTATCATTTTAATTGGGGCATAGGATGTCTATCTCTTTCTAATTATAGAGTGTAATGACTGATATGCCATTAAAATACAAAAAAAAAATTTCTTTGATGCAGGGGAGATTTTGTCTTTTTGTTTATAAAACCAATTAAATTTACTTTGTTGCCCTTGAAACAATTATATTTTAACTTTGGTTAGAGGGCTAATTCGTCCTTTTCTTTTGGTTTTTTTGTAATTTTCAAGTCAAGACAAGGGCGGGTTTGTCTTTTAATTTGAAAATAAATAGTAAATTTACTTGGTTACCCCTCAATCAAATGTCTAATCATCTTTATTTTGATTTTGGGTTTTTTATTTTTTATTTTTTATTTTTTCAAATGTTTGATTTTTTTAAAAATTTTACCCTTGAATCAATTAATGTTATTTTCCCCCTTAATTTTTTGTTTAGTATTTGGTCCTTATTTTTTTATATTATTATATTTTTTGGGGGGCCTTTTATCAAATTTAATTGTTTTTAATTTCACCCCCAGACATTGAAATGTTAATTTTTCTCTTATTTTATTTTGATTTTAGATTTACTCCTCTTTGTTTTGATTTTGGGTTTTTGTAATTTGAGTTTTTTTGTGAAATATTGTTTGTTTTGTTTTTTTCAAATTGATAATTAATGATATTTTTTTAGCCTTTTTTTATTTTAGATTTGCTCCTCTTATTTTGATTTTTTTTCAATTTGATTTAATTATTTTGATTTTAGATTTGCTCCTCTTATTTTAGCCTTTTTTTTTCATATGATAATTATAGAAATTAACAATAATAGATTATATGATAATAAATCCTAAATCTTAAAAAAATCTAAAAATTTTTTAGGAAAAAGAATCACAAAAGAATATAATTTTAAATGTTACATGATAAACTTGCTGTGGAGCATTTTATAATAGCAAAAGGATAAATAAAAGGTTATATAAAATGCATTTTAAGGATTTTTGGTGAAAATATAAGAAGACATGAACTTATTGATCTAACAAGAATACCATAGATAGAGTTTATTGGTAATTATTCATCTTTAAGAGATAAATCTTCATGCACATTTTCCTAAATTTCACAACAAAAAAAAAAAAAAACGCTAGGAGAACCCATTATTGGAATCCTTTTTTTCTATTCCACAGTAATGAATATCCTCAAGTCAATTTGCTGATTGCGCTATGTATATTGATCAGTATCCTTCCCCTCCCTGTTTCACAAATTGAGATCAAAGAACACTTCAATAATGTCACTGAAAAAAGTGGAATATCATATGAATTAAAGAAAACAAAAGATTTGGTATTACTCACAGTACACTACGTGCGGCGATGGGGAGGACACTCCTTTAAATTATGTCGTGAAGACCCTCTACTGGAAAGGTTTATGAAGGGTCCTGGCGGATTAGCAAAGGGACAGATTTCCATGTTGTTTTTGTAGGGGAACCTAACACAACAGTTCATGTCTGTAGTCGGCCATTAAAGCATGGCATGGCCCCACGCAGACACCTAACTGTGCTAGACAAATCCCTCTTTTTCTCCAAATCTTTTTTCTTCCATTTTGGCCTTTGATGTTTCATCAAATGCATTCTCTTTCAAGACACACTTCCTAAGGACCCGTTCAATCCGAGGCCCTCTCAGCACAAATTTAATATGCAGAGTATTATTAGCACAATTTATTTATTTCACTTGGTCGTGTACGTTAGTCATCAATCTCCGAATACACTAAACAGAGCACGGCCGAATAGGTTAATCTATCAGCACATGACGACCCAGCATTTACTTCCTCATGTTTCCACATTTCCTCTTTGTTTCCTCTTTGTTTAACATTTCATCCATTTCCTTCGCAAACAAGCCACCACCCCCCCTCTCAATATCACCAACATACCACACTCATTATTTATTACTAGTATATCCTATGCATGAGTTTTTGTAGTTATCAGTCATCTCCACTTTAAACCTTTTAGCTTACCAAATCCCCCCCCCCTCTCTCTCTCTTACACTTTTTTCTTTTTTCCCTCTTGGATTGGTGAAATGGGCAGGAGGAGTCATCTAGTTCTAGCTCTATGGTTGCTCTTGATTACATCTTCAGCTAGTCATACATATGGCGCGCGGCAGAGTCAAATTTTCAAGATGATGAAGCCCAATTCTCAGAATTCATCACCGAGTACTTTTATGGGTTTCTTGCCAAAAGGAATGCCGATCCCACCATCTGGTCCTTCAAAGAGGCACAATGACATCGGCTTACAAAGTTCGAAGTCGTTTCCATGAATGAGACTCCATGACTAATCAAGTGATCACTTGATCAGTCTTTTAATCCTTTCACTACTCATAGAAGCAAGGTATGTATATCAGTATACGGGGACTGGTGGGGTTATTTGTTCAACTTGTCGGCATTTCTCTTTTGTTTGGCCGCATCTCGTGGGAGAAGTTATAGCTAGTATTGTTAAGATCATGAGAAAGCAAAGATTAATTGCTCAAGCTTGTATATCTACAGGGGCATCATGTAGTGTGAACCCTCCTTCTCTCGGAGGATATATTTTAAGATAGCTCTCGCAATTACATATATTGTTCCTGGGTGGAATAGAATGATAACTCAAAACTGACTGGAAATATTTTTTGTAAACACTTAATATAAATATTTGTAACAAACTTGCAGTATGTTCTTTTCTTTTCTTTTCTTCATGCTTGCCTTGCTTCTTCTTGTTTTGCTAACTAGAATTCTCAAACATTGAGCTTGATTATTTATTTACTCTTGGTTCATCATGGATAGGATGTAGTTGTTCTTCCGTCATGTATCCACCCCATTTTACAAAGTTGGCACTGCTATTTTTATATTTATTATTACAGCAGTGATCGTGCTGTGTAATTGATGAGCTCGCTGATTCTCATAATCAATTAATTTTAATATTGCATTGCTGATATGAACAGTTGATCAAATTGACCTTCCTTACACGCTCAAGGGTTATGTAAAGGTGACGTAATTTTATGTTCGTTTTGAGTGATCTGATATAACAATCAATTGATGGAAAAGATTTCTTTTCTGAGGTGCTGCTGCATACCTAGCTATCCTCCTACACTGGTCTATCAAAGAGTACTCCTGCTGTTCCTCAATTTTCAAAGTAGGTTAATATATGGATTTATATGCACGTATCTCCATTACACTTCTATACCTACTACAACCCGCAAAGATGTACTCCGCTTTCTAGACCATGTATAATACTCAAACAACTCCTTTTTCGTAGTTATCAGGATATGCTCTCATTTATACATCTTTGTAAATTTTCATTGGTCAAATTTTATAATCTATTTGGCATCATATTAACCTATTACAACGTCAAAGAATGAGATAGTGTTTGTAGAAGCAGATCAAAGATTTAAGCGGTAAATATAGCACCAGACATTCTTGACTATCCAGCTCGAAGATGACATAATAGACATGGATCTCTATCAAAGGTGACATTTGTAGAAGAAAAGGTCAAAATGGATTTGTTTATGCTAGTTGGAAAAAAAATAAAAAACAACGATCATGTTATTATGACCTAATTGAGGGAGAATTGGAGGGGCCATGTGAAAATGGTCATCGTCGAAGAAAGCCTGTAGTCAATGGTCGTTACAAAAAAAATGAAATTTGGATACTGAAGGAGGGAAATTTCAAGTGGGTTTGGTTAAACAAGGAGGAGGACCCTTGCTGAATCTTTAAACTTTCCTTGGTAGAGGGATATCAACGTGCTATTTGGTGGGCTGATTAATGACATAAAGCTTGCCACTTTTTTCCCCTTCACAAAACTCCTCTTGAGAGAGTTCATACAAGATATCATGCCAGTGTTTGTATAAAATATATGATCTGACTTCAGTCTCGTGTTAAATGTAGTAGATGTATTGCTAGCCAGTGAATAATCAAACCTCATTGAAACACGCGCACCCTTCTAGAATTGTTTGTTTTATCTTCCATGGCGGTTCTAGGTCAATCGCATTACAAAATAGTGGTGTGACGATGTGTGTGCGTGCTCTTGTTTAACCTTCTTTCATCTTGTGTCATGAACTTGTTCTGGTGTATGTGTGTAAATTCAACCAGCCCCACTTTTGGAAATTGTTGCCTGCTTTCATACTATATGTAAAATATGGTTACGAGGCCTACAAGGAAAGACTAGAGCGTTTACCAGGAGGGATTGGAGAAAGGACGGTTTGCAAAACTTTCAATTTCGTCTCTGCTCATCCTCTCATTTTATCCAATCCATCCTTCCTCCTATTCATCCATCATGGCTAGCATGACCTTAGAGTTAAACTTTTTCACGGGGACGACAGAAGCATAAACAACGTACTAAGGTACTGCTCTGTGCATTTATGATACCCGTTCGCCGTTGAAACCCACACGAAACTGTTGAAAAAAGCTGTCAGCAGTACCGATCGCAGTACCGATCGGCCACACAAGCTTTGATTCAAAAGCATACTGTTACAACCATGTGAGATCTGGCTAGGATGCGTGAAGTGGTTCGACCGACAAGAATTCCAGAGGTTAAAAAGGACAGCAATAAAGCTACATCCGGGATGATACTAGAGATGATGTTCTGTGAAACTTGTTAACACAAGTCATATGCGAGATAAAAGGGATGAACATTACTCAATAGATTTTACTTTAACTACCTAATGCTCGGTATTCCATGACCAAAACCACAATTCGAAGCTCTTATAACTCTGATAACTACAGCTGATTGAGATTTTCTGTGTTGCCTATGATCTGGTTTGAACAATCTAAAACAATGAAATGCAGGGCAAGGCATCGAGGAAAGCTCCTGCAAACAAATCAACGCATAACAAGAACGCATGATAAAGAGAACATGGGACCCAAGAGCTCAGTGTGGATGGCTGGAAAGCCAGGGACAAAAACTTTCTTGCCTAGATTGTCATAATTGATGCTTTTATATACACTACAATACAGCAGATATGTAAAGGGTTGATACCCCCCGAAGAAATTAAATGGAAGAAGGAAATAATTAAGGGGAGAGGTGGGGAGGATAACATCAAAAAGAGAAGAGGATAGAAAGCGGGCTATTGACTTTCTTCATCTTTGATTAACCTTAAAACCTTCTTTGTTGAAGGTAGAAAATGTGTTACGAGACTCCCTCCCTCCCACATTTAGCTGCTAAGGTATAGAAGAAGAGGACATGCCTCCCTCTGATCTACGTGCTGCCTGGCCAGTAACTGATGATTTGTCTGAACCTTTAACATTGTACTTCTCATACACTTTTTCACGATTCTCCGACCACCAAGTTTCTGCTTGGTGCTCCCCAAATCTTCTCCGACTGCAGATAAATTAATAGTAACTGATGTAAATGAAATGATTTCAAACCCATATAACAATCTGTGCTCATGTTCAAAATGGTCTGTGATTGTTTATAAAAAATCCAGACAGGGATTTTATAAAAAATGCCCATCATCAACATCATGTTAACCAGTTGTTTAGATTTTATTCTGCTTCTAAGCCACAAAATGAGTGAGCCATTAGTATTTAAAATAAAATGAAATAAGGAAGTACCTGAAGCGCACTCGTTTGAGATCTCTAGTTCCATCACGCAGGGCAACAAGAGTAATATACACTCCCGGCTCATACTGTTCAATCCACTCAGCCTCAACTTGATTCCCGTTAGCAACCAATGATGAATCCCTAGATTTCATACCATTATCACCATCTTGAGGGGACCAAGGTTCCTTCCCATCAATCGCCTCTGACATACTATTACCACTTGGCTGAACCCCTCCACCACCATTGGACAGTCTAGCAGCCAGATGGTCATCCCTCCCATTGGTTCCAGGTGAATCCCGGAATGATTGAGCGATACTTAGAGTTCCATTTATTGAAGTGGAGTCGCTTCTTGTCGGGGAAGCCAAAGAAGTTCCTCTTATAGAATCGGATCTTGAATGCCGCCCTCCATTTGTATCAGGATAATGAATGCCATTTGTCTCCAAACCATTTGGTAGGTAAGACAGTTTCATGCTCTCAGTATCATAGACCCCAGGCGGCAGCCTCTCAGCCATATCCTTGAGCTGGAATTAATAGTGTAGAATCATAAATACAACACAAAAATTAAGAAAATATATGAAAAATTCTAATGACACTAATAACAAAAAACAAGTATATTCTCTGATCACTACAAATTGGAAAGCTAACTAAATTAATGGCAATCAGTGTTTTCAAGTTTTACAGATTCTGTTCCATCAAATTCTTAGAGATTTGCCAAGGCAGATACATATTGTGACACGTGCCATCAAGGTGCTGAGACTATCATAGAGAAGTTTGAAAATTCATTAACAGAGAAGCAATGAACAGTTAGTAAAGCAGAAGTACCTGTGCAGTAAGTGATTTTATAACATCTTTTGCAGCTTTAGACTTAGCTGACTCTTCAGCAGCTACTGCCATAGCTTCTTGTATCTTCTTCGCAGATTTCTGAAGTTCTAATTCTTGGAATTCACATCTCTGTCTCAGGCTCTCAACCTAAACAAGATCCATACCATCAAAATTAAATTCCATCCAAACCAAACAATGATTGAGCCAACCCAAAAGAAAACCTAACTTAATTCATTCAGAAATGTGTGATTAATTAATGTGGGAATTTCAGCCAGCATACCTGTGTACGCAACTTAAGCGCTTCTTGATTCAAAAGTTCATTTGTTTTCTTCAGACTATCAGCTATACTTTTGGTGAAGGAAAGTCCTGACATCGTTGGAACAGGTGTTGCTGAACGTGGAGGGCTAGGTCTCCTTGAAAAAGGTGACACAGACCTGGAACTTACTCCGGATGGCGTAAGAACAGGTTTGGAAACCTTTGGTCGCAGATCAATAGCACTGGACAAAACAACATCTTTCAGCTGTAACAAAGAAGGTGCTTGAGATGACCGGACAAGAGAAAATGTATCCGCCTTCTTTCCTTGTTTGGCTGCTTTGCTATCTAGTTGCTTAATCAAATCCAGGTTTGAAGGCGGTGTAGACTTCGACAACCTTAAATCAGCCTTGTCCAACCTGTCTTTGTTTTCACCGGAAAGGCGAGGTCCAGCATTTCTCCTGTTAGTGTTACTAGGTTCTGACATCTTATTTAGTTTGACAAAACAGGAATCACAGACACGATATGGTTTGCTGGGGTTAGGAGCTAAGGCTGCTCTTGTTGCTTTTCTGGAACTGCATGAATGGCAGTGAACAAGTCCACAATTGTAGCAGTTGTGCCTTTTCCGAGTAAATCCAAAAGCCTGTCTGCAGGACGAACACTGGGACTGCTCAGAACCGGATACCCATTTATGGAAGCATATAGCTGCAGAATAGTTCGCACCGCATGCAATATATTTCACATGTCTATCCTTCAAAGCTTCAACTATAGTAGGTGTTTTTCGATCTTCACCGTCTCCATGGCCCAACCTGCCATTGGCACCCTTTCCCCAGGTATAAACCTCGTTCCTGGATGTCAAAGCTGCTACATGATATGCACCACAGGCAATTTCTTCAACAGATTCTCCATAAAGTTTATCTTCTACCAAGCAAGGCACCTTCCCATCAGCACAAGGATTCCCAAGCTGACCATAAACAGTACTGCCCATTGTGAAAACATGTCCTGCCGTGGTCAAGCCAACAGTTAAACTATGTCCACAAGCAATTTTGTGAAAATTGTAATCAATCAATGCTGGCACGCATGTGGGTTCAAGTCGAGGTTCTTTGTCACCATGTCCAAGACGATTTTTGTCTCCGTCACCCCAGGTAAACAATTTTCCAGACGAAGCACTGGAACTTGATTGAGTGACAATAACCTCCACTACAGCAGCAGTATGCCACACTCCACAAGCAACAGCAATTGTCCTCAACCCAGCGAGTGATTCTACTTCTCTAGGATATGCAACATTTTCTCTGTTGCCATGGCCTAAGACACCGAATGTTCCATCACCAAATGTAAAAAGCTGCCCCATTGATGTCACCAAGGCTGTATGCCATGGACCACATGTTACAGAAGCAACTTGAAGACCCTCAAGAGGACCAGAGATTCTCTTGGGTATCCAGTGACTGACATCAGTGCCATGACCAAGAAGCCCAGCATTGTGCGTCCCATCTCCCCATGTATAGAGTTCCCCAGCCATTGTAACAGCACAAGAATGGAATTCTCCACATGCTACAAAGTCAACAGTAGTCGCTGCCAAAGATTCAACCAAGCAAGGTTGAATAACATCTTTCCCAGCACCATGGCCAAGCCTTCCACCAGATTCTTCACCCCATGTAAAAACTTCACCCTGCCTTGTGACCATGGCAGCATGTCTGACTCCACAGGCTATATGATGTACATCTAAAACTACATTAGATTCTAAAGGCCTGGGAAGAAGCACATCAGCTCTAGTGCTTAAATAACTGGTGTTCTTATCAGCCCCAACCTTAACAGAACATAAGACCTCACCCCATATGTATACATCACCTAAAGCATCACAATCATCAGGTGCAGAACCATGACTGGAAGTGCTGGGAGCACTGGAAACACTAACTCTAAAAGCATCTGAACCAGATCCTTTGACTTGCATATTTGTGTTTTCTGATGCTACATGTGACCGATCAGAATGCAGAGAACTCTCAGGCCAAAAATTCTTCGGAGATGTATTTGGGTTCAAACTGACAGAAATCTCTGGAGAGCTAATATCACGCGAAATACTAACAGAACTGTCACTAGCACTATTTGATGTTAAATCTCTGCCATCCTGAAATCAGATATTTTCACGTCAGGCAATACACAGCAGCACTATCAGGAACAATATTCATAGTTATTGTATTTTGCACTGAAACAAGAACATAACATCACTAACGTAATAAAAAAAAGGAAACAGAACAACTCCAATTCCAGATAGGGTGTGGGGAAGAGAAAGAGGAAGAGGAGGAAGTATGAGGTGAAAATTAACTAAAGTTTAAGTAGGTAGAATTACATCAAGGTAGAGGCCTCCATCACTCCATCCATCAATTTTGGAGCGCCCACCTTGACTAGAGGATATTAATGCCTTTAAGCCTGCAATCCACACCTCCGCCTCAACTTTGTCCTTGCAAATCTAAAGGCAAGGTCATATAAGATTCACAATTTAAGAGATATAGAAGCAGCAAAACACAACTTCACAATTTCATCACCAACCAGATCGAGGGACCGCTTCCCGTTGTTGTATATAAGAGAAAATGATAAATAGTCCTTTTCAGGGCGAAGATATCTTTGGAAAACAGCCTGGTAGCACATTTAAGAGGAATAAATACAACAAATTTATCCACAATATACAAGAGCAGAATCATTAAATATGCTATGCTAACAGGGAAAAAAAAAACAGATACAGAAGAGAAAAACAAATCTCACAGTTCTTTGTCCTGGAATAATTTTAGAGATTGAGGCTAACTTCAAACTTCTTTCACCACCACTTGAAATCCAGATCAAAGTTGTTTCATCCTGTGATTTTAACCATAAACAGTTAAACTGAAAATGAGTAAAGCAGAAACTGGAAGTGTCCCTACTCAAATTCTCAAGAATCAAACTTACATTAGAAAGTCTAAACGGACAAAACTTTGGCTTTCCCTTGCGACCATATTTCAAAAGTTGAGAGCCCTTCTTCAAAGCAATTAATGCCTGCAAAACACAGAAGATGAACCATTGGCGTGATACAATTGGCATGTGGACGATATGTTACTAAGACAACCAAAAAGAAAAAAGGTGTCATCTTTGAATTTAGTTAATTGTTTTACACATATTTTGGCACAACTGCTTGTTAAGATTATCAAGTAGAATTTTCAGAGGCATATTATTGCTTGTTTTCCTAACTCATTATTGAATCTCCTCGGCGGAGATACTATTCCACAACCTGTCTTATAAATTGAACTTATCCTTTACAAGTTTGCAAAACAAAATGAACGAATCAACCCAATGACATTGAAAGTATTTCTGATTTGGTTCAATACATGTAATGAAATATATTGTTTATTAATCCCATCGTGAATCCAAAATCAATGGTCAATATTGTTCTTGGCATAACACATAGAGTTTTGGTATTAAGCTGAGACAAATGCACTACTCTTCCCTATTGTGTGTTCCCTCTAAATTCTAAAATGCACCTTCAAACCCCACTTCAATTGCTAAAAATAGCCGCAGCCAACTAAAAGGTTCCCAAAAGAAAAATGGTAATGAAATATAAGGCATTTTATGGCCCATTATGACTGTACTCCAAACATAACAAAAACAAATATGTGGCCTAATTTAACTCGGATAATGCATAACTAAAAACGAGAGAAGCAATTTCCTTTATTTTCTCTTTCTTTCAAATAGGGCATCATGATTCTATGCAATTTTTTACATTGAATTCAACAAACCTTGCAACAAGTTAACCACTTTTTCTGTACAAATTTGTCAAAACATTAAAAAGGGCAACATGATTCCATTTCATTTCTCCAAATAGGCATCCAAAGAAAATTTAAAAAGAAGAGATTCACAAAAAAAAAAAAAAAAAAAACTATGGCATTTCCTACCT
>Ga0307517_10009113_pt1 | contig 14132 bp, 9 predicted proteins | sample 23_EM_MG_FD_194515 | JGI IMG/M metagenome (GOLD analysis project Ga0307517, IMG submission 194515) | Populus trichocarpa ectomycorrhiza microbial communities from riparian zone in the Pacific Northwest, United States - 23_EM | ecosystem: Host-associated > Plants > Roots > Unclassified | place...
AACCCAACCCATTATATCTGAGCTAGACTTTATGGGTGTTTGTAATGGCTTTGTAAAGTAATTATTCCAATATAGAATAAATATGGTTGTAATAAAATTAAATGCATGGAGATGCATTGCCTATACGATAAAAAAGCATATGTCACCATCATTGCTAATGCATTACCAAATGCTAATAATCCACCATAAGGTCTAAAAGGCCTATCATTAAAAACAATCCAAAACTTAACCATATTAGTATCTTGGTAGATTCCAACCTAAGCCCCCAACCCCCCAACCCACATCACATGAAAAGAAAAAGGTAGAGAAGGAAAAGTTGATGTGCTCACCATTAGAAACAAATGTAGTTTCCTCACGTGCATATCCTTGGATATAGATTTGCAGTGCCGCTGCAACATGGGTCATGGCCATCAAGTATGGCACTACGAATCCCCATGATAAATAGCAGTGAGAAGAAAATAATGCACGGTTCATTATCCAGTTAACCTTAGATGTATATGATTCTAAAACAAATGTTTGCTTCCTCAAGTAATTCCAGTACCTACACAAAGTCAGCAAGTCAACACTAAATGAAATATAGTACATTTAAGCCTGAGCTAGCGAATATCACAAACCTTGAAAAGCTAAGATCACTAGAAAGGGGGTGAGGAAAAACAGCAACAGGAGGAGATGTAATGAGCCTCTTATGAGCCCCTAAGGAAAAATCAGAAAGTAGCAATCAGAAAGTTGATACCGAATGATAGGATAAAGTTTTGAAGTGGAGACTGAGAGAGGCTGATTTTAAGTCCAAAACAACTCTTCAAAGAAAATTAGTTCATTACCTGCTAAAGCTGCAAGAGTCATATCATCTGAATATCCACCATCTCGAAGACCAGATACCACACCACAGCGGTCATACCTAAAATCATCAGCATGCATCTGAAAAGAAAAATCTAGACCAATCAAAAAGCATTCAATCTTCTGTACAGATTCTTAATAAGGTAGTAGAAGGCACTTGCCATCATGCAACCACCCCATAGAAAGAATGTTTTTCCACCAGTGGCAAACCCCATCGAACAAGGCTGTGACAGAAAATATTCGACATGTGAACAAGTTATGACCATATTAACTCCATGAAAACCAAGAAAGCTTCTCTAATATCAAAAGCAAGGTAGCAATATTAAGTCATAACAGCATCAGCCTACAAATTCAGAGTTCCACACACTCCAGTAGTTTGCTAGAAAGAAACTCATGTCCGTGTGCCAAAGAAAATTAAATTCCAGTTACTTGCATCTCTCCCCCCCCACCCCTCCCCCCCAAAAAAAAATAAAAATAAATGATGCTGTGACTGGGGTCAGCAATCATGTGTTCCTCGCTTCACCAAGTTTAAGTAAATAATGCCACAAGTTAACTTGCTAGCATTTAGTGGTTAAAAAAAACTGCAAGACTGGAATGAAGCAGCAACTTCGCTTGAAATACCATAATGAAATAAATAGAAAGAGGAAAAATATGGAAAGGTCATTAAGGTGCTGTACCATGTGATATTCATAGATGCAGTAACTTCCTAAGCTCCCAGAAGGTAGATCAAGAGGATAGCCAGTTTGAATAAATATCTGCATTCCATTGCACAAAACTTAAGATTATAAAATGAATATAGTTTACATCATTACAACCATAACAAAGACCCATACCTCAGGATTTTTTTCCATCTCAACAGTTAGGGCACCAATTGAACCAGGGTGCAGCCTAGCATCATCATCCAAAAACAATACATACTTGCTGTCTTTGTGCATTTGCTCCACACCAATCTTGACAACAGCAGAATAACGCACTTGTGAAACGCTAACCAAAAGTGTGGTTCTAGAGGAGACCAATGAAGAGAATTTATGTGAAGTATAGAATGGATCAACTTTTGTATAAACTTGCAATATCCTGGTTTTCTAAAATACAATTTGTAAAAGCATCATGTGATGACAGACCTTTTTGGCAACTAGTCTATGCATAGGACTCCTACTTCATAAAAAAATTAGAATTCATATATAGCCATGTACATTATATTGTAAGATGAAGAAAAAGAGTATGAACACAAATTAAATTAAGGAACAGGTAATCCGTATTAAGGGTATTGCCAAAAACCATTAAACAAATGCTAAACATGTTACATACCAACTGGTTGTGAATTTTCTGACTACAGGTCATTGATAAGCCAGCTACAACAATTCTAGCATCGATACTATCCTGCTCATGTGAAAAATAATTACAAGTCAGTACACAAGGTGATTCACAGAACCAACATATATTTAAAGGATGCAAGGGACAAAAATGTAGTGACAGCTTTACTGATTTTCCCATCAATAAAATGAGAGCCTACATATTTCTGTGCAAGTCTATATATCTGGTAGTTCATACTTTATACTTTGATACTTGCCAAATTGTTTGTTGACTTGGAGACTAAACTTATGATTTTGGTTAACTCTACGAGGTTATCTCAGATATTTCACAAAGAAACGAAGATTATCACATTTTACTATGAATAAAAGCACAATTAATTAATGATTTTCCACTATATTGATGGGATTTCAAAGATGGACCAATAAATTGGGAACTAAGGAACCAATTACATAGGTGTCAAATCATATACTGCATGTGCAGTTTATTTCTCTCAGTACTAGTATTGGAGTAAACCAATGAAAACAAATATACCTTGAAATCTGATATCAAGCTAGAAACAGCATAGTAAGCAGGGTCTTCTGTACTGTCCACAACAAAAAGGAATTCTAGCGGACCTCCATAAAGAGATGTTACCTGCACTTAACAATACCTACGTCATAAACAATGGCTCTCTTAACATTGTATAACTTTTCTCAATCAAAAGGAGAGTTTGAGCATAATTACACCGAGCAGGAAGATATACACCTTTAAAAAAAAAAAGGGGCTCTATGAGGATGCCTATGTATCAGCTCATAGCAGAAAATGAAAACAACAGTGCATATATCAAACTAGAATATGAAATATACAGCACATACTCATTTGACCCCAACTCTTCTCTACCCAAACAAGGAATGGAAAAATCAGCGGTTTAACTAATTTAATGAAAACCTCAGCAAAACAGAAAAGGGTTGAACAGCTTCCCTCTCTGTCAAGGGGAAGAGAGAAAAGAAAGCCGGCAGTGAACAACTCACTTGACTTCTCCAATTGTGCAGATTATGTTCTCCAAACCCCTTTAAAGGCATAACTACTGTAACTCTAGGCAGATTGGTCTGATAAGAGTGCTCAAGTTCAGTAATGTCATGGCAAAGAAATGAAAAGCTGTTGCCAGCTCTCATACTATCTTTTATCCGTTTGATCTCTCTATTCCTGCGAGAAAGGAGAAGATGTAGGTGACGTCTCAAAGAACAACACATTACAAATCATTTTCAAAACTAAATTCGCTAGATCTCAATACCTGACATAGGCAGCACAAGCCCACCCAAGAGCCAGAAGTAAGCAAATTGCACATCCCTGCAGCAGGAGAAAAGAGGGCGTAGAGCTGGTAAGATTTATATACAAAAGAAAACGGGAAACCTTTTTGCTTCTTGACGAGTGATACTTAGAGAGGGTAAATAGCTATCCAGCCAAGTTTGATGGAGAAAGCAAACCCAGAGGAGCCCAGAATCCAAATGTAGGACTTCCATAACCCAGCTTATTATTCATTTATGCATGAATTAAAATTGAAAGCTTTAAGACCCAATCCAGCTACCATAAACCTATAAAAATGAATGACAAGCGACAAGGAAAGAAAAGAAGCAGTGTGTTGCGACAGCAATGTGAGAAAAGAAGCAGTGCGCTGCGGGATGGATCTAAAAATAGGAAGGAAGAAACACACCTGGATCTGAATAAAAACAGCGAGAGGACTACAGAACGCTTTACTCATGGAGAAGAGGAAGGCACTATCCATCGCCTCTTTCCCCGTCATTGCTTCCTCTTCCCCCCCTCTCTCCGTCAATCTTATTTATTCAATATTTGGAGGAGAGGAGAAGCGAGGAAGGAGACGAAGAGGAGTGAGAGACCGCGTGATTTTTACACTAATAATAATTGTTGGAGGAGCAGACAAAACAGAGGGAGAGACCGTTAGACAAGGGTGGGTTTTAACAAGAGTGACGGAATATATTGAATTTGAAACATGAATGAATCGATCATGTTTTTGCCCCTTGTACTTTCACTACTGTTTTATTTTGAACCCTATAGTTTAAGAAGTCCCATTTTGTCCTTATTATATGCTCGAATTGGCTACACCTTATTTTATGTTATGTTGCCGAGGATTGTGGCCTTGTCATTGCCGATTTGAGCTTCAAGGCAAGCTGTCGATATAATTACCAAAATCCAAAGAGATTCTCCTTTGTGTTGCTTTTATTAAGTATTGATTTCAGCTAATCTATAAGAGTTCTTGTCACTATTCTTATAATCATTAACATCATTTCTAGCATAAGAATTATAAAATCACAAGGAAATTTTAGAAAATCAATGAATATAAAATTTATATATAAACCAAATAATTATATCTCAGATAAACCTGTTGTAACTTATTCTCTCAACCTTATCCCAACTTAAAAAATAAATAATTTGTGGCTTCGTATTTAGGTTTCCACACAACAACACGAATCCCAACACTTCAAATATTTATCGTATTATATACAAATATCAATAATACAATGAACAATTATTCAAAATAAATAGATATATTCATTCAGGATTTGAAAACAACCTTCGAAAATTACTAGAATTGGCTAGAAGCTATTGGAATTAGGACTAGGTAGTGGAGGTGTGTGATTTCCACACATGGATGTGTGATTGGAATTACTCAATATGGTTACATGTATTGTGATGGGGGAAGGTATATGAATTACTAGATCGAGTATGCGTCCTCATTGTTTTCTTTTGTACATCAAAGATGAAGTCCACCATTACTCCGAGAGAGAGATCCAACCAAGAGAGGTTTTGGTTTCTCCTTTATTTTCTTTCTATCTTCACATGCTCGTTCATTTGGGTGGTTCTTGCTATTTTAGATGGCTTGTTGGTGGCCATTCGACATGAGAAGAGGGGTTGTCGAGGTGGTTGGGAAGTGCTAATAATTATTGGTGTTTGGCAAATATGAGTTTATGTTAGAGATGAAAGATGGGTTTTGCCTATTTGGTGATGGTTGTGAGTTGTGTTACCAAATTCCGACAAGGAAGAAGGGAAGTGACTTGTCTTGTTTGTTATGAGCAAATAGAAAAAGGAAGATGGAGGCTAGGTTTTCTTTTCTTTTTCTTTTTTTTTTGTTTTTTTTTTTTTGGGTGTGTTTCTCTAGTCTCTTTCTATATGTTTCTATGTTTAGGGTATTTATAATGTGTGCATCTTTTTTTTCTTATGCTTCAATTTATAGTGTTGAGAACCCTCTCAACTTGGAAAATAAAATCAAAATATTTTTATATTTTTATATTCTTTCATTCTTGAATGAGGATTTTAAACTATAGAAATTTGTAGTTAAAGATTTTATTTTTATTTTTGAACTATGCATGATCTCTTTCTTTACTTCTTCACTTTAATGAGATCTATAATTGGTAATTTTCTAAAACTATTTATTTCTTTACTTCTATATTTTTTCTAATTTTATTTGAATCTCTACTTTATGAAACATAATCCCTCTTTTTGTTTTTTAATATTTGAATTATATTATTTGATTCCCCATTATCTTATTTGATCTCACAAAACTTTGTTTTTTTTATAGTCCCCTATTCTTTGCTTGCCCTTTCACTTTTTATTTTTTCCTTTTCCTTTTCTTTTTTATTTATTATTTTTTATATGAAAAATTACCACATAAAATAAGATAAGTAAAAGCACCAAAAAACATAAAATGATCATGAATTGGTTGAATCGCATTGAAAAGATAGTTTCTTAGAAACTTAAAATACATTGAGAAAAATGAAGGTAAAAATGAGTTATGACACCACATATTTATGTAAAAGTTTTTTAGTTTATGTTGTATTAGGTTTTGCAATTATTTTGTGTATATATATATATTAAGTGTTTTGGTTTATGTTCGCTTATGTATCAAATCCTCCTATAAAAGTAGTGCTAGCTGAAGTTTTGATTGGTTTTTTAATGGATTTGAATGTTGATACAAACTTTTCAATAATTACAATCGAAAATTACATAACTAATAACATCTTCATACTCAAGTTGAATTATAAGCCGGTTCTTTAAAATGAAATTTGATTCATATATGGTATTGTGCTTATATTTTAAATCTAATAATTAAATATGAGTTAGAAGTAATTAATGAGATTGAAAGAATTAGAGAGGGTGTACTTTATTGGAGAACTTCACCAAAAAGAGAAACAGTTCGATGAAAAACCGACCATGTTCATATTCTTATAACAAAAAGAAAATGGGTTTGATTGCCCAACAAGGTGGGATTCTACATGTTTAATGTTTAAGAATGCTTTAATTTATAAGGATGTGTTTGCTCAACTTTAGCAACAAGAAAATATAAGAGTCTTTTGGGTAATAAACTTGACCAAATTTTTATAGACCTATACTATAAGTATTGTAAAGACGAAGGAGCTATCATAATTATATTTTTTTTACCCCTCTTAAATATCCCAAAAGAATATATATATATATATATATATATATATATATATATATATATATATATATGAAACAAAAAAGAAAAAAAATACAATTAGAGATTAAATTGAGAAGAAATTGAGAGAAAATTATTGAAATTGGCTAAAAATTGAAAAGCCAAAGACTGGATTGGAAAAGGTATCAATGTGCAAGGACTATTTTAAAGCAAACATGGATGAAATTGAGATAACATTGAGAGAAAATGGTTGAAATTTGTTAAAAAATGAAAATTGAAAAGTCAATACTGAATTGGAAATGGAAGAAATATACAGAAACTATTTTAAATATAGTTAGGGACTAAATTGAAATAAATAAAGAGAAAAAGGTTGAAATTGACTAAAAATAAAAAAATAAAGATCCAATAACCAAATTTTTAAAAAAACAGAGAAATTAAGGGACTTATTTTTAAACATGAAAATTCTATTTAAATAAAACAATGTTTTGGGCAAAACGGTGTCATTTTATAATAAAAATAAGGAAAAAAAGAGGTCAAAGCACAAAAACGATATTATTTTAGTGCATGGCCAAAATAGTACCTTTTTTTCTTAATGAGGTTTGCAACTTTGTCTTATTTTTTTCATAGTTTTGGCTCGACTTTGACCTTTTTTTTCTCTTTCCCACACTTGTAAAAAAGACCAAACAACACATTATTCCCCTCCCTTGCATGTGTACTACATTCTCGATAATTAAAAAAAATCATGTTTTGATCCTTTGAAATCACTGCAAAACTAGTGCAAAGAGGGCAACACAATCATGTTTGGCCAAAATTATGATGGAGAATTGAGATTGACCCAAAAGAACTGATGGCCACGAACATTCCACCAAGAAAGGTTCTAAAAGCTTCATCATTGCTCATAAATAAAGGGGTAAAGCAAGAAACAATATGAGCCAACTTAGAGAGAAAATACCAAGTTAGAAATAAAGAGAAGAAAAGGAGAGTTTGAGCTGAGAGAAGAGAGCCATGATATGAATTGGAAGAAAAGGGAAGAAATGGAAAGAAAAAGAGAGAAAAAATCAAAACCCAAAAAAATCAAAGTGAAGTGTTGTGAACCAAGAAGTAGCGGGAGGAAAAGAGAACAAGAAAGAAAGGGAAAAGAAGAGAAAATAAGGCAAAAACCAAGGAGAGAAAAGCTCAAAGTAGAGAGAAAACACCTGGAAACCATACCATTACTGCCACACCACTGTCCTTGTCAACACAACAGTTCCTCCCTTGAACTAGCCCCAAAGTGAGACAAATCCTTCTTTTCCAGTGGGGTTTTTGCATTTTTTTTTTCTATACATAAATGAAAATAATGCACAATGCACTATTCATGCATGATTACTGTTTATCTATGCATTTTTATTTTAGTTTTGTTCACTTCGCAATCACATTAGCTTTGTTTTATAAAATTATATTCTTGCCTTTTTACATATGCATATACTTGTACCGAAATATTTTTTAAAGTAGGTTATTATTCATCCATGTAATTTATCATTTTACTTTTATGTTATTTTATTTTTATTGGTTTTATATTAGTGTTAGTTATACTTCATAAAATATACTTTCATGTGTGTGTGTGTGTGTAAACATTTATTTTCAAAAAAAAAACAAAAACAAAAACAACATTGATGAGTTTTCATCAAGTTATCATCATATTTTTTTTAATTAATCTTGGGTTCTAATAATTATGTCAAAGTGTCTCTTAGTTTTTAAAGACCGACATAGGCATAACATGTTTTTCTTTAAAACCTTAAAACTAGTTCAATAACGAGACAACGAGTGATTGCTAAGTTAACGTCATGTTTTAAAGACTTGATTTTAATGGTTAGGTCAATATGTCTCCTAGTTTTAGAGACGAACATAGACCTAGCGCAACTTTTTTAAAATAAATAACTAGGTTAATAATAAGTCCCCGAGTCTCCTTTAAGTAGGGACCAACATGGAACGAGCCTAGCATTCTTTTCATCTTCTTCTCTTTTTTTGGTCATAGTGATAAAAAGATCAAGAAATATTTATAAATAAAAAAACTAAAATAAATTGTTGTGAGACTTTTGATTCAGAGTCCGAGGCTAACTCGAAGAATATCCTTCAACAATAAACAACTTGCGAATAAGCTCAAAAAATAATTTAGATAGTTAATGGCATGCGTAAATTAAATTTAGGAGAAAACACATAACAAAGGTAAGAGTGATTTTTATCTTCTCTTAGTCATAACCAATAACTTAAATCTTTGAAATCAATGTATTTTTTATGATTATTTGTTCTTTAAAAATCTAGGTGGTGACTTTATTTTTTATATTTCCCTTTAATTTTTAGAGATTCTCATTCATGTTTAATGCGATAATCGTGATAACGATAGAAAATGTAAATTAAAACTAATCATCAATCCTAAATCCCAATCAATACAATATCAAATAATAAAATAAAAAATAAAAAATTTAATGTTCAAAGTGAAAAAAAATCTAATAAAAAGGACATTGTGTGAATAAATGATGATCTCTCTCATATTTTACCGTGGAAGATGTATTTTTTTTAATTTAATATCCCTTGTCGAAACAATAGAATTAAAAAAAGAGAGAGTTTGATGTGAAGAAAGCCCATGTGGATTCTTGAATAATTTCGATCTCGTGTCTTTTAGGCCACGTGACTATGCCTCTAAAATTCTTGGAAAATATTGGAAGGACGTATATTAAATTCTTGAATAATTTAATATCCCTTGTCAAATGGTTGCCAGCTTTTGCTTCCCAGGGATTAGGTTAGCAGTGCCAGTCTATCATCATTTGATAATTTCAACCAAAACCTACCAGTCTATTTGTCATCTGGTTGCTCGTTCTGATGGATGATTTGTTGGCTTTTTGCCTCCCATTTCCCACTTCTCACGTTTGAAGTTTGATTTTGGTATTCTTTTTGAGCAAATGGTCAAAATATATACCATACCAGCTCTCTTAGTTATCAAGACAACACACTTATCATCCTATTAGTGAAGATATAATAATAATTATACTCCAAGTGGCAGCAAGGATGCTGTTTAAGTTGAATTCGATGATGAGCCTGGCAACAAGGGGATCCATCAGGCATGGCTACTGATTTCCAGCATAGTGAAGTTTATAAAAGAAGGGGACCTCATCAAAATGCCCTTGAAACCAAACAGACAACTTCTTTTCTGGATTAAGGTGGCCTACCATGCAAGAACCCTTTTCCCTTGAATGTCTGGTCCTTCTATTATCTGGGAAGCCTGGATAACTGCAGAGAATTTATTGTCCTTTTGTATTTCTGATAGATCCCTTTGACTACTGTGGTATTGCTGGTTCAATTGAAGAAGGTTGCCGTATCCACACAGGACCAAAAGGCTAGACCTCCTCAGGGAACAACCTTTTGAACAAAGTGATACAGCAAATATTGATGCTTTTGATATCGCAATCACTGCAAAGGTAATGGGAGTACAAATACATGAGCACAGCTTTCGAACAAAGTGAAGGAGCATTAAGGACTCAAAACAGAAGCAAAGTTTATGTATGCATAAGCACTCAACAGCCATCGACGTTTTAAAGAGATGAAGACATAATTAGTGATAGAGAGCATCCATCAATGGACGGCATTGCAAAAGCGAATTAACATACGCCTGTATGATCTTATCCAGTGGAGAACAAAATAGCCCTTTCTTTTCTTTTCCTTGAGACACATGTTACTTCATATATTGATGCTATCCAGGTTTCATTTTTCGGGTCAGCATTTTTATCATCATTGTAGGGATTGGATAATGGATACTCGTGCATGGATATGTCACTGCCCCCTGTCAAAACCAAGTGAAAATTGATATATCTGGGTTGTGCCCAGCAAATTTGAAACTATCAGCATCTCAAAACATTATTTTAGAGGATTAGGGTTTGTGTAGTAAGTGTTGAATGTCATAAGACGTTCGATATAGGATAAGGTTCCCTCGTGCTTCAGACTAGAGCTATCAAGAGCAGCGTCTCTGAAATTTAAAGCACAAGCCTAAATATTTTCTGGTGAGAGCAGGGAAAGATATCAACTATTCTAGCAAATTATTACTACAAGAAACATGATGCTACGAAACTGCATTGTGAAAAGCTGGCTCATCTCCCCATTTGGTTTGGTACGAAAAGATATTAAATTGATGTTTTTTTAAGTGTTTTTCTATTATTTTAATGTATTTTTAATTAAAAAACAATCACCTCAGCTAGATTAAATTGCAGCTTCCAGGCTCATGCTTCCTTTCCTCTACATGATATCCGTCTTCTTTCACAGCTCGCAATAACAGAGAACTTTTCAAGATAAAAGATCTTGTTGTTCAAACTTTGGAGAAGTTTTTTTCTCCTCTGGAATACTTTTCAGCAACTCAACCTGGTTTACTATAAAGTTTACCCCCTGCTAATGCCTTGTATATGTGTGTGTGTCATAATAATACCAAAATTTACTAGCGGGGAGATTTTCGTTCCATGAAACCCACTGGCAGTTTCATATACAGGAGAAAATCCATGGGAGAAGAAACTTGGATACTGAAAATGCAGGAGCAGAAAAGGCCCAGATCCCATGGTTTACTTCTCGATGCAACATTTGTCTCTCTCTTGCTAACCAATAAAAGAGTGTAAAGCTAACCCCAGTCCTCTTGAAAATTGCTAAATATTTGCAGCAAAATGATAGACAGTTCGATCAGTAAAGCATTTGATAATTGATGAGATAACTAGAATTTGATTTTGTGGCCATTGAAACTCTTGCTATAGCAATTGGAGATACAAAGTGGAAGTTCTATCATGCATGTTTCCCAAATGCCATAGAAGAGCATAACTTTTAATCTACCTCAATTTTCAAAGAAATTTCGACAACGCTGATAAAATTACAGTGCTTATATATTATACTAGGAGGGAACGAGAAAGCAACTAATTTCTGTAACTGAAATTCAGCTGGACGTATTATGCAAAACATCCACGGAAAGTCATTCAAGTATAACCGTTGAAGTATGGCCTATGCAGAGATTCTCGTCGTTGTTCTCAATTAAATGGTGAAGAAGCACACCTGCTGCAACACTGACATTCAAGCTCTCCACGGCCAAAAAGGAACCAAACTCTGCACTCGAGCACTCAAGATTTATTTCTTCACCTTCCACTTCATCACCTCCCACAGTTGCATCCACAGGAATGTTTCCAGGGTTCCGAACGAATTGAGTACATGATCTCTCTCCACTAATGGCCTCAAACCAGTGCCCTCGCTGCCCAAAACAAGGATTGTGGGTTGACCAGGCAAAACCTCATTCAGGGGAACAGCTTTTGAAGAAACAGAACCACCAAGAACTCGCATCCATTTTCAGCTGATGATGCTAAAAACTGCATCCTATTCTTGCAACACCTAAGCTCCATTAGTTCAAGTGAACCTGCACTTGCTTTGCTCACAACTCCACTCAATAGAGCTGAATTTTTTGCACATAGCACCACCCCTGAAGCCCCAAAGAAGTAAGCAGACCTGATAATTGCCCCCAGATTCTGAGGATCTGTAACCTCATCCAAGGCTACCCAAAGAAAACCTTTTTCTTCATCGTGTAAAACAGCATCTAATTCCTGTATTTTAACCATCTCCAGTGGAGATGCATCAAGCACAAGGCCTTGATCGGGACGATTATCAACATCATATTAAGATCATGCTTTGAAACTTCCTTTGTGCTTAATCCAGTTTTCTTAGCCATCCACAACACTTTCTCAAACCTTTTCTTGTCCTTTTTCTTCCTATTATTGCCACTCAAATCCAACCCTTCTTGAATATACAATGCATAGAATTCTCTTCTTCCAGCTGACAAAGCAGCCAAAACAGGACCCACCCCATAAACCCCTTCACCAACAATCTTCGGAACAGTCGATTCTGTAGCCTCTTTCCATGTCTTTCTTCCCCGATTCTCCTCTTATTCCACCTTTGAAACTCAGGCTTCTCAGCCCGGCCTTTCACGCCCATCATTCCTCTGAACCTATTGTTTATCTTATCCCATCTTGGATCACCAACAACCTCTAGTTCCTCTTCTGCTTCTCCTCCTTCAACACCTTTCCACTTGACCCTTTCTCCAACCCTTTTGCTTCCTTAACTTTCTTAGAATTTAACCAAGCAAGTGACTTTCCAACTCTCACCACATCACTCCCTTCACCAACTCTCTGCGAAAACAAGAGAAACTTCTAGCAGAACAATGCACTACACTTCTAATTCTAAACCCGCCTGAAATACTTCTGGCTCTAGCCATCCCACCCGTTTTTATGAACTTCCACTGAAATCCAGTATCAGTTTTTGTTGGTCTCACAAAGTTGAAAACTTTATTGGATTTGTGATCAAACCCACGTGAATGTGTTGTAAAGTGGACACATAGAGGGTTTAGTGAGGGTTTTGAATGAGACGCGATTGGCAAAGACTGAGGTTTTAGACATTTGGGTTTTAGAGAAACCCTGGTAGCCAAGGGAAATGCTTGACCTTTTGTTAGATTAGAATACATTGTTTTCATTGAAACTCTGAAAGAATTGAAAGCAACAACAAACAATTCAAAGAGCAAATACCTGGAGGATGGATTCAACACAAAGGCTCATTATTGTTTAAGCCTAATAACTCCCTTTATCTCCTTTTCCCTCAGCCTCGAACAAAGACAAAGCCGTAAAGGGTTATTTTTTAAAATATTTTTTATTTAAAAATATATAAAAATATTTTTTTTATTTATTTAAATTTATTTTTTATATTAATATATTAAAATAATTCAAAAATAAAACAAAAAATTTAGTTTTTAACAAATATCTATTTCGGTCGGACTCTCGAACAATAATGGAGTAATAATCTTCAATATTGCTTAAATGAACTTGTATAATGACCAACTCACTTTTGTAACAACGTAAATATTTTTTTATTTTAATTACACTATGTTTGGAATTCTCTTAATTGAATTCATTTAAAGTTTTTTTTTAATAGAATCTCTAAAAATACTACAAAAATAAACCAAAGGTCAAAACCTTTTATTTACAATTTCAAAAAACAAAAATTTAATATTGAAATTAACTTTTCCAGAATACCCATCAAGCACTTTATTTTAAGACCTTTAAAGAAATAAGATCAATAATGAGAGTAATATAGAAAATAAAATGAATTGAATTTTATCTCTTCCAAATACATGAATTCAATTTATTTATGAATTGAATTCAAATTAAACACTATAATTGAATTCAATTATAGTAGAGAATTGGTTCTAAACAACTTTATTTCTTTTATCGCTTATACTCATAATTTTAAAACTCGACTCGAAAATTAACATGAGCCTAACCTTGGATCCCGAGTCAAGAGAGCCAACCTAGATTTTTTAAAAGAAAATAACATTAAAACAAAGAAAAAAATTATCGGCACTCCTTCCCCAATTTTATCTCATTTCAAAAGCATTTTGGGCTTACCACATAATTATAGCCAATTCTTCTTTTATCAGCTCCCATCAACCTATTCTTGGCCACTTGCCCATCTTTCTTTTGTTAACTTTCAAACCTCTGCC
>Ga0307517_10009114_pt1 | contig 14131 bp, 13 predicted proteins | sample 23_EM_MG_FD_194515 | JGI IMG/M metagenome (GOLD analysis project Ga0307517, IMG submission 194515) | Populus trichocarpa ectomycorrhiza microbial communities from riparian zone in the Pacific Northwest, United States - 23_EM | ecosystem: Host-associated > Plants > Roots > Unclassified | place...
GGGGGGGGGGGGGGGGGGGCATATAATGATAGGAAACGGTAGAACAAACCGGGGCCGTGAGTGCTCAGGTGAGCCCAAAAAAACTGGAAAACATAACGCTTGTCCCCAAAGAGGTTTACAAGTGGCAGGGGAGATGCTTCCGTACAAAACCGGGATCATTTTTCTGGTTAACTACCCTTGTCTTGTGCGAAAACACTTCCCCTGGTGCCTACACCTGGGATCTGAGGAAATATCAGTTTTCTGATTTTTACCGACACATGTGGTATTTCACAGGGCTGGTACGCCTTAGAGGGCTTCGGTTGGAGTTGCAGCAAACCCAGGGATGAGGAGTCGCTGATCCTGAGGTCTGGAGGCCTTCTCCGCAGTCGAGCGATTTCTCTGATGAACCCTTCAATCGATTTAGGCACCATACACCGGGGCGTAATCTGTAAGTCTGGGTGGCTGGTCCCAAAAAATATTCACCAGTTTTGCTCCCACTTGGGTGACCTCAAACATTTCGGCTCCTACACCAAAATCTTGGACTTCTAGGTTTAAACTCGAGCAGTATTGAGATCCCCTATACGCTCGGTCTCGAGCGTAGTGCTCTAGCAGCCCTCCCCACCATATTTAATACCAGAAGGCTTATATTACTGAGAGGTCTCAAAATAATTCAGTGAGCTCCCGTATACCTGGGGCGGTAGCGTGGTTAGCAACAAGAACTCATCCGTACTCACTCGGAAAGTTCTTTGCCCGCGACCCTTGAGTCTAGTCCAGGCTGAACAATAAAATTTAATTGAACAGACGTCACTTCACAGAAACTTCTGGGAGGCTATATATACAAATGTGATAGTGGCTTATTATACCTAACCATCATGTATGTATGTGTGTGTATGTATGTATGAGTCAGTCATTATTGAAGAAGCCCTTAGAATAAACGGAAAAACAACACATGATGACATTTCATGATTCTATATCTGTCGAAACAATCTATGGAAATGCTGCTTCAAGTGCTCACGAGTCCCTACCCAGACATTAGTTTCAATTGCGCCATAACGATCAGGGCGTGGTTTCGAATACCTTAGCAAACTTGCTCCTAGCCCTAATCTTCGTTCCATAAAACACCAAAACCCAGGGCACAATAGCCAGCAGCGCCCCTATGCACCCAAGCAAACTCGAAGCCCCAGAAAAACCCATACGGTGGTACATCATGTCTGTTACGAGCGGAAACCCACCGGCGAGAAAGTTTCGACAGAAACTTTGGGCCGCCAGTGCCGAGCTTGCGTACAAGTGGTACGCATCAGCGAAATAATTAAACGCGGAGAGATAAATGGAGTAGACCCCCATTGTTACGCAGCCGACGGCCATAACCGGGAGTATCCAGTGCTGAGACGGGGAGGAAGTCCAGCCAAACCAGAACAAGCCTATTGGCAGGAGGCAGCCTATTGTGCAGGCAGAGTAGAGCCGGGCTTCGGGGTTTGGAGTTGTGTTTGAGAAGTATTTCTTAGTGCCGGCTTCTATCAAGGCGTTGCAGCCAAAAGCCATTACGCCACCAACAATCATTCCTGTCCGGTGTTAGCGGTGAATGAGTGCAACCAAGGATGGTAAATACCTGTGAACGCATAGCCAACTTGGGTTATATTAAACCCGTGGCTTTCTATAAAGACTATGGGAATAGCCTCTATGAATCTGCAAGTAACTGTGTTAGAAATGGCCCTTCAATACACATGGGTGGTCGTTAACGCACAGGAATAGAACTCCCCATGCGAACGTCAGCCAGCAACTAAACCAGAATACGATAGACTCAGTGGCAAGGAACTTGAATGGCCTAGTCAGCGATACCCTGATTGCGATGGCGAAACTCTCCCTTTCCTCATCTGCCTTCACTTTCCACCTATTCCCTTGGTCCCCTCTTTTATCGAGAAACTTGTTCAAAGCCTTAGCCTTACGGTTCAGCAACACGCTTCCTCTAGTTTCTTTTAGAACAAGAAAGGTTACCGCCATCGATGCCCCGCCGATCATCAATTGGACCCAATGGATCCACCGCCAAGATAGATTCTCCACAATCACTCCGCTCACAAGTGGTCCAACACCGATGAAGGAGAGCCCAAACATTGAGAAGAGAGCCATCGGGAAACCACGGTCTGGTGCATGAAAGATATCTGATATGATACCGCCGACCATAGCACCGAAGGTGCATCCGCCAACACCCATAAGGAAGCGAGTGACAATAAACCAAGCGTAAGAGCGACATAAAGCCGAGAAAATATGACAGACTAAGAATTGGTAAGTTATGGAACTCGAGAAACATGGTCTAGACAAACCATTGAACAGCCCAAAAGTAATCAAGAAGATTTGTCGTCGCCCATACACCTAGCGACTCATCAAATCAGTACCATTACCCCAACCAACAGAAGCGATATCGGTATTCCCGGCGAATCATAACACAGGTCCTCACTCTTGAACTCCCTGATTCAAGTCACAACCACAGGTGGAAAAATCACAGTACCAACCTCAGACAACGGGTTCAGAACCATAGGCGGCACCGCATACCCAATTGTAAATACGGTAATCCCAACCAACAATGCTACCCTGCTAACATGCCACTCCTCCATCATTTGATCCATACCACTAGTATAGGCCCCAGACGCATAGGCTCCCAGAGCTGTTGAAACCCCCGCTACGACCACGATCGCGTTCTTTTGCGCTCTCGGCCAAGTAAATGGATCTGTATAGCGTGTGACTGAGCTGGGGAGCTGCTCCAGCTCCCCATAGAGTGCTTCCAGAGGGGTATTCCATTCTAGATAATTTGATTCGGGTGGCTGCTTTTCCACAGACGAGGTCAGTGAAACTTCTACGATGATAGCTTTTTCAGAGCCGAAAACTTCTGGGATGGCGCGTGCGTTCATTTTAGGTTCCTTTGAGGGTGCTCGTGGTCGTGGTATGGCACCAAAGAAGTAACTCACTCAATTGGGGTCGCTTAATGCTCGAGGCCAGGATCAAACTTAGCAGAAGAGGGAAGGCGAAGAAGGAATTGATTGCTTGTCAAGAGTAGTTGGTTTTATAGAGACAAATCCTGCGTTTTGAAGGACTCGAATGTGAGCCTAGAAAATAGTGGGATCTGCGTCTCCCTTATCTCCCGGAGTTCCAGGCAAGACCTCACTTCACCATGGCATCGGACCGCTACCGACCTAGTACGGGCAACCTGACCGAAACCCTATGACTTGCTCAAGTTTCCGAATAGAAGTCCGGGGGCCAAAGGTGCAGGGAAAAAGAAATACCTCAAATCCTTCTAAACGGCTGCTTGCATATCTTTGGATCTATCCCCTCGGCCGCCGAGACATTCCAGTCCCATTGAAATGTTGAGCACTAGCCTATTTTAGTAATCATGATAGGAAAAACCTCGTGCCTCAGAAGTAGTGTAGTGCTCAGAATACCGCAAAATCCGTACTGTTCAGCACTGCCATGATGGAAATGAGAGCGGCCGCGTAGATTGGCTCCTGATTACTCAAATAGGCTTGTGTTCAACATTCTAAACTAGGCTAAATGTCTCAGCGGTGGTGGGGATACATATTGTGGGCGGGAAGGTGGTTGAGACAGGCTTCCCCATCGTCCGTCGGGTGCTGCGCCCAAGAAATCTCGTTAAGAAAATGACGAGATCTGAGATTTACTTTTCCTTAATTGGGAATGGAATAATGGCATTTGGAGAGTGTCCTTCCTTAACTGGAAATATGTTCCTTGGCGTTTCAAACTAAGACATATTCCACCGATTTCTTGGGCGCACCGACGGACTAAGGGATACTAACACGCTAGAAGTAACATGCCTCTAGAAATGCAAATAGAAGGAGATACCATGGCCGAGACTCGGGTGACCCTGTGATCCCCTTGGGACTTGATGCTGTAGAGCTACTCATCAGGCGGGGATAATCGGCTGGGTGATAATTCATGAAGCCACTTCAGAAGGCTAAAATATAAGTCCCACCCTTCTCGGTTAGCCTACCAAATCCCGAACCCCTTTCCAAGGTTCGGGATCAGTGAACCACTACACCGGTGATAGCACCGGTTACCTGGTTTCATCCGCATCGCCACCGAGGCCGCCGTCACCGGGAATGGCTCGGGTATCCCTTCGTTTGAGGCCAGATTTCAGGACATTTTAGCGTTGCAGTAGCGGTGCGATCAACAAAACCTAGACAGTAACCAGCAAGCGGATCAACCCAAAGCTAGGAATAAAAGAGCATAGTATTGGCCACCATCCTGTTATTTAGATGAAGGCTTATTATGGAGGAATACATGTCAGCCAGATTATTATCGCAGAACTATTACCATCAGTGAAACGGTAATTATCATCACTTGACGCACTGCATCTGTCCTCCCCATACCGGAACCACAACCATGACCACTCCCCTAAAGCAATGACGGAGGAACGGAATGAACTGTATGAGAGCGAGGAGGAAGAGGCTGAGTTTGTGCGTTCAGAAGAGTACCTGGATACTTACCGAGCTGATCATAAAGAGGAAGAGGCCGAAAATCCAAGAGTCGATACAAGTTGTGCAAGGAATTCCAGTGAGGAAGAGATTCGGGGGACTGGGAGACTTCCAACTCTACAGCCAGCACCACAGTTTGCTCCACTTCATTATCCTGTACCATGACATGACCGCCAGGCTCAATACCCTGCTGGCTTTACACATAATAGTACCCCACTGGACTAATTTCAATTATTTTCGATGATGGTATCTTTGACTTGCTGGTTGAAAATACAAATCAGTATGCCGCCGGTAAAAATGCTAGAAGTAATGGGATGAGAAACTGGAAGCCTACCACAATTCCCGAGATAAAGATATTCTTTGACCTTATGACCAATATGGGAATTTTCCCTTCTGCTCAGGTTAAGGTCTACTGGAGTTGAGATACAGAGTTGCTTTTCCATCGGAAAGGGATGTATCTATCACAAAATCAGTTCGAGCAACTGAAGTTGTATTTTCACATATCTGAACCTTATGAGTCCCTGTCTCAATCAAAGTGGTATCTTAAACTAGAGCTACTAGCAACATCAGCAAAAAAAGCCTTTGCTTCAGACAGATAGGAATTGCGTCCGGATGCAGGAAATCCGTCGGGATCATCCGGTCCTCCCAGCCCGCCCTCAGAGGGCCCCAGCAGAATGGTTGTGTCCTAGTCTGTTAGGTGCAACACAACCCGCATCCTGTCCGCCCAGTGCACCCTGATGGTCAATTTCACACCGTAATCTCCCAAAGGACACTGAGGTAAGCGACCCATGGGTTTCTGCCTTGGGGGACTATCCTTGCCCCTGATGGTCTCTTCTTACAACCGGCTAGTTCACCACCAGGTAAAGGCTATTCAGACGAAAAAGGATCTTGACATAGGATGACTAACCATCTATTCTCCCGGTAACGACGCAAAACATACCCCTTATTTGATCACAGCTGACAACACTCGCAAAAGGTTTCTAGGTTCTTTCACACCTCGCATAAGGCTTCATGATTGAATCACTGGAACTATTGAATTTTATCACCCTTCAGACAGGAGCATGCTCTTCCATCCAGGTTGACACTATTCAATACCCCTAAGTGAGTGGATTCCAATAAGGCCCTTCCTGACACTAGCCGATATCTGCCTGTGGAGGTATCTGCCTTTCTCTTGCTGGTGATGTCAATAGCCATGCAGACGCTTTGAGACATACATCATTCTATTCCCCACAACCAGCGGATTCCAACGCACCCTATCCCGACGCTGTCTAATGACTGGTTGAAGGATTATCCATACTTTTGTACATGAGTTCCCCAGGCAAGTACTTGAAAATTGTTGGCGACTGAGTGCTACAGGAAGAAGGAAATTTCGAGATCTACACCATTCAATTCCTCTTGCCGGGCGGATTCCAATAAGACCCTTCCCAACTCTGGTAGACATCTGCCTGCTGAGGTACCTGCATTTTTCTCCCTGCTGACCTCTATAGCCATGAGGATGGTTTAGAACCTACACTATTTGATTTCCCTCAACCGGCGGATTCCAATGAGACCCTTCCCAATCCTGGTGGACATCTGCCTGCTGAGCTGTCCGCCTCTGTCTTCCTGCGGACCTTTATAGCCATGCAGATGCTTCAAAACCTACCCCATTCGATCCCCATCAACTGGCGGATTCCAACTCACCCTGTCCCGATGCTGTCTGACCACTGGTTGAAGAGTTATTCATACTTTTGTACTTGAGTTCTCCTGGCAAGTACTTTCAAATTGTGGGCTACTGGGTGCTACAGGCATGCAAACACTTCAAAACCTATACCATTCAATTGCCCTCAGTGATCGGAATCCAATGAGACCCTTCCGGACTCTGGCAGACATCTGCCCACTGAGGTATCTGCCCCTTTCTCTATTCTGTGTAACGGGGTCTTGGCACTGGACGTTAGTCCAAGGCACACAACGACAGGAAGATCCTAAACGATAACACTCGTTTAGCGTGAGGGTTTGGAGATGACAATCTCAGGTCAAGGCTGATCGTGTAACAATAGATCAGGGTCAGGGTTCGTGGGTTCTTGGCGTGGAACTTGGATATCAGAATAGAAGATGTTATATTCTGAAGTACAAGATTCATGAAAGAAATACCAGGTAGCTTAAAGAATCAAGGAAATAGGGGGCGGAGCCCCCCCTTATATAGAAGGAAATCCTAGCACAGCCTTTGCCGCCCGACTCATACCCCAGTATGAGTTGCATATCCGCGTAACCAAGGAAACAATACAATTTGTCGTAAACCTTACAAAGGAAATCCCTCATAGCAACCATGTAACAAAAGAAAGAACACCAAAGTTATCCCAGCACTTATCTCATCAGGGGACCGTGAGAGCAGGGCCCTCCCCAGGGCCGAAGTCCCCTGAGGCCTATTCCGGATCTTCCGGTAATGGTCCAGGCTTAAGTGCATCAGCAAAAAGGTGGCCTGCGTCGGATACAGGAGTGTTGCGTCCTGACTCTCCTAGCCTGGACGCTGCGTCCTGTGCGTCCTGGGCGTCCTGTACCCATGCGCCCCAGCTGGTTGCGTCTGGTGCGTCCGGAGACCCTTGCCTACACTTGGTTCCGTCCGGACACATTGCACTAAGCAACCCTGCCTCCCATGCATCCTGACTTAAACCTCAACACCATCGCACATCAGGATTCACCACTACCCCTGATTCTCCTTCAGCCTTCTTTGTTTTCTAGCCCGGATGTGAGTAAGGAGTATTTCTTGGCAAAGAAAATATTGTTAGTGCTGGCGCCTGGTGAGAAAGCCATCATACCCTTAATCTTAAATTTGCACTAAAGACCCCCGGGCCATGTCACACTCGCACTCAGAGTTCTTTTTTCAGAACATCATCTTTGAATGAGCGAAAATGCCAGTTCACTCCAGTCTGAAAGCGAGTGATAGCCATAACACTCTCAAGTCTAGCATACTGCCTGGTGGGTTCTCGGCACTTAGCCTCAAACCGGACGCGACGCGACACTCTTTTCATCACAAAACTCAATATCCACACTCCCAGGCTACAGCTGCAACCCTCCACCACAGCCAGACAATCAATCCTGAATCCGACTCCTGGATGTTCCTGGGCTCGATGCCAGCTATACAGCGGTATAAAGGGCGTCTCTGTGGCATCAAAACTCAGGAAATCGCGCACCCTTTTGAGAGTTGTCTTTATTGATACCATGGCGATCCCAGAACTCAATGGCAGATTCCTCCACAACCACTGCTCCGATCCTGAATCTGATTGCGGGAGATTGTCGGGCTCGACGCCAGCTACGCAGTGGTATAAAGAACGTCTCTGTGGCATCGAAACTCAGGAAATTGCTGACCCTTGTGACAGTTGTCTTTATAGATACCATGGTGATCCCAGACCTCGATGGCAGATTACTCCACAACCACTGGTCCGATCCTGGATCTGATTGCGGGAGATTGTTGGGCTCGACGCCAGCTACGCAATGGTATAAGGTACTTCCCTGTCGCATCAAAACTCAGGAAATCGCTGTCTTCTGTGGAGAGGATCTTTATAGTAGCCCTGGCGATAATTTACTCGATGGCAGATTACTCCACAACCGCTGGACGGATTTTGATTCCGTTTGCGGGAGGTTGTTGGGCTTTACATCAGCCTTCCAACGGTATAAGGTAAGTCTCTGTCACATCAAAACCTAGGAAATCGCTGTCTTCTGTGGAGAGGATCTTTATAGTACTAGTAGCCCTGGCAATATTTTACTCGATGGCAGATTACTCCACAACCACTTGACGGATTTTGATGCTCTTTGCGGGAGATTGTTGGGCCTGACGCCAGCCTTCCAACGGTATAAGGTACGTCTCTGTCGCATTAAAACTCATGAATCCGCCAACCCTTCTGAGAGTGGTCTTTCTACAGGTCCCAGAGCTCGATGGCAGATACCTCCACAACCACTGGGCCGATTCTGGATCTGATTGCGGGAGGTTGTTGGGCCTGACGCCAGCTACGCGGCGGTATAAGGTACGTCGCTGTCGCATCAAAACTCATGAATCCGCCAACCCATCTGAGAGTGGGCTTTCTACAGGTCTCTGAACTCGATGGCAGATTCCTCCACAACCACTGGGCCGATTCTGGATCTGATTGCGGGGGATTGTTGGGCTCGACGCCGGTTACATGATGGCATAAGGTCCTTCCCCCCGCGACTTTTATTCATGAAGTTACAGTGCTAAATGGTTTTCGGGCAATCCCAGACCTCGATGGCTGATTCCTCCATAACCGCTGGGCCGATTCTGGATCTGATTGCAGGGGATTGTTGGGCTCGACGCCAGCTACCCTGTGGTATAGGATACATCCTGAGGCGTCAATTTCCCATTGAGCTACACAGTTTCGGGTAGAGGATGAAGGTGTCAGAAGACTTCTTATAACATAGTGTTTCTTTGTGAAATGACCTGTATATTAGAACAATAGAAGACTACTAGTAGTAAATTTAACGGTTTGACGGTATGAAATGTATTGTGACCCAGGTCAGAAAAAAGTAAAGGGGGGACCCTTCGCTTATCTCTGGAAGATGTGGTCTGGCGTCAGGTAGCGTCCTGAGTATTAGGTGCTGCGTCTGGTGAGTCCTGAGTATTAGGTGCTGCGTCAGGTTGCGTCAGATGCATGGTGTGGTAGGATGGTTGCGTCCTGGTTCGCGATTTGCGTTCCAGCGTCCGGTGCGTCAGATGCACAGAACGCACAGAACGCAAGGTATTATTTTTGCTGATGTGGGTACCGTTCGTGGAACTCGTCAACTGTTTTTAGTTTGTTGATCGATTCAGCTGGCTCCCATGTCGTTTCGTCGTAGCCTTCCCATTTCACCAGATATCGTAGTCGGTTTCTGACGAACTTGGAATCCAAAACCTCCTGAACCTGCCATTCTTCTTCTCCTTCAACTTCCACAGGCGGAGGTGGTGGGATTATCTGTCCTTCGAGTGGATCGTTGGCTGCCAGGTCCAACAGTGACACATGGAAGACGTTATGTATCTTCATGGTATTCGGCAATTCCAGACGGTAAGCGTGTGTTCCGACCCTGGCTTTGACCTCGTAGGGTCCATGACGCTTGTTGTCCAACTTCCGTGAAGGTCGTCGTGTCCTAATGTTTTTGGCGTTCAGCCATACTTTATCACCGATTTGGAAGGAGGGAGCTGGGATTCTATGTCGGTCAGCGTTCTCCTGTTGCCTTTCTTGAGCATAACCCATTTCAGTTCTAAGATGTGCATGAAGTTCTGTCATAGTGACAACGAAAGATCGTGCCTCTTGGTCGTCAGAGGGGAGGGTTTGTTCATCGAGAAAGTCCATACGAGGATCATAGCCGTAGTTGGCAAAGAAGGGAGAGGTGCCGGTAGTCTCAGATGCATGGTTGTTTCCCATAAACTCCGCCATTGGTAACCATTGACACCAGTCATCCTGTTGGTAGTTCACATATGACCGTAGATACTGTTCCATGATACCGTTAACTCGTTCTGTTTGACCGTCAGTTTCAGGATGGAATGCAGTAGATAAACGTCGGTCAATCTTTAGTCTGCGGCAGACCGTTCCCCAGAATTCAGCAGCGAACTGAGGTCCTCGATCGGATATAATCGTCAGTGGTAGCCCATGGTGTTTCCAGATGTTATCCAGGAATAGGTCGGCCAGAGACGGTGCATCAATAGTTGTACGACAAGGGACAAGATGACGCATCTTGGTTAGCCGGTCTACCACCACCCAAATCGCATCATTACCGTTACTCCAAGGCAGGCCGGTTACAAAGTCCATTGATATATCTTGCCATGGTCGATATGGAATGGAGAGTGGTCGAAGGATACCAAACGGAGCGTGACGAGTCGTTCGACTTCGTTGACAGATATGACAATTGGCCACGTATCGTGCGATCTCTTTTCGCATACTCGGCCAATGGTATCGTCGCGTGATTAGCTCATGCGTTTTGGATCTGCCGGGGTGACCAGCAGCAGGGGCGTCGTGATTTTCCCGAATGATAGCCAGTTTCAAAGGTTCGTGAGCGGGGACATAAAGACGGTCTCGAAACCGTAGTCGATTACCATCTTTGGTACATTCGGCTAGGGATATCAGGCGGCTATGTCGTACCCCTTGTGCCAGCATCGTGAGTATCTGGTTTGGGAGGGGGTCAGCTTGATAGGCTTCTGTCCATAGTTCATTCAAAGGGGACGCTCCAAAGTGAAGCGGGATATCCGCCAACAAACCCAGGGACTGGGACTTGAGAACCACTTGTGTCCTATGCGTTTCGTCCTCCAATACCTCTTCCTCTGTTTGTCCCGCCATCCTTGTCAATGCATCCGCCTTCCCATGTGCTTTGCCGGGTACAAATTCAATCGTATAGTTGAATTGTGACAGGAATTCCGACCATCGGGCTTGTCGTTGATTGAGTAACCTTTTCGTGGTAAAGTATCGCAAGTTCTGATGATCCGACCGTACGGTAACAGGCCGTCCAACTAGATAAGCCCTCCATTCTTCAAAAGCCCGTACCACGGCCATCAACTCTTTGTCATAAATGTCGTAGTTGCATTCGGCTGGTGTGTGTTTCTTTGAGAAGAAGGCGATGGGATGCAAAAGCCCGTCAGATCCGGGTTGGGATAGTATACCGGCAGAGGCGATGTCAGAGGCATCGGTTTCCACTACTATCTCCTTATCAAAATCAAAGTGGATCAGGATGGGGGCCGTTGTAAAGGCTTCCTTCAATCTTTCGAATGCGGCTTGACAAAGATCCGACCACACAAATGGTGTACCCTTTTTGGTTAGCTGGGTTAGTGGCCTGGCCAGATGAGAATAGTCTTGGATAAAGCGCCGGTAGAAATTTCCAAATCCTAAGAAGGAGCGGACATCGCGTAATTTCTTAGGGATGGGCCACTCAATGATCGTGGTGATCTTCGCGGGATCCATTCGTAGGCCTTCCGTCGTGATGATGAAACCAAGATACTCGACATTGTTGGTGTGGAATTCGCATTTCTGAGGTTTTACCTGGAGTCCAGCTTTCGTTAAAGCTTCCAGGATTTGTTTGACGTGTTCAATATGTTGTTCCTCGTTCTCAGAGTATATCAAGATATCGTCAAGGTATGCTGTACAAAACCTATCCAGAAATGGGCGTAGCGCGTCATTAATGTATGCTTGAAAGGTAGCGGGGGCGTTGGTAAGTCCAAAGGGCATAACGAGTGATTCAAAAAGCCCGTATCGTGTACGAAAAGCTGTTTTCCACTCTTCACCTGCTCTCATGCGGATTAAGTTGTAGGCCCCGCGAATATCCAGTTTAGTGAATATTTTTGCTCGTGAGAGTTGCATAAAGGTTTCTTTGACCAAGGGCAAAGGGTAACGGTTTTTGATCGTTCCCTCGTTAAGTCCTCTATAGTCAACACATAAGCGTAGAGAACCTTCCTTTTTCTTAACAAACAAAATCGGGGAAGCAGCAGGGGAGGATGATTCGCGGATGAATTTCTTATCCAGATTTTCGTCTAGCCATTCGTATAGGGCTGATAACTCAGGGGGGCTAAGACCGTAAATTGGTCCGAAAGGAGGGACAAACCCCGGGCGCAGTGGTATCTCGTGATCAAATCTTCCGTGGGGTGGTAGTTGATCTTCTGTTTTCTCGAGGAATAATGGAAGAAATTCGTGGTATTGTTTGGGAAGTATCTGAAGTACTTCATTCTTGTCGAGAACCTTATGTCCGAGAGCACATTGTGCAGCATAAGCCCGTAGGAAATGTGGTAATTCTTCCTCAATTCCGTAGGCCATTGTAACGTCGTTAACGCAGTTCTTTAAACAATATTCAGATTCGAAAGTAAGGGAGTTAGAAGCGAAGTCAATCTTGACATCGTGGTGTTTTAACCAGGGTATACCGAGTGTTAGATGGTATCCCCCAAGCGTGGTAACAAAAGCAGGAATCATTTCATGGTGGTTGTTAATCGACAACCCGATCTTGGTAATGTGAGTAATTGGTCCGGAACTCACAGGCCGTCCGTCGATGACCGTCAAAGGTCGTGGTTCCTTAGGTTCAAATAAAGGAAAGTTATGGCGCTCGGCGAAAGCCTTGTCGATGAATGCGTATCCAGTTGCTCCCGAGTCTATTAGAGCATGGGATCTAATCTCGTTATGGTTGTCAACAATCGTACACGCCATTACCAGATGATTAGCTTCAACCCCATTCTCCATGTTGTCAAGAGATAAACCGGATAAAGAAAGTAACGAAGAAGGCGATTCTTGTCCCATGACAGTGCCTTGGACTGTACATGGGACAGTTAGTTTTCCGGATGTTCGGACTCGGGACGAGAATCTTCAGGAACCACTGGCGGCGGTACACGAATGGCAGCAGCGTTGGCTCTGAGGTGTCGTGGTCGTGGTCGTGGTAGGCGATCTCCATGTGGAAGATGACCCCTTGCGTTCCGCCGCACGGGCACGGATCTTGTTATCCACACGTTTGAGCAATATGATATATTGGTCAAGTTCGTCGGGGGTGTCCAGGGTTACAAGAGCGTCCTTGAGTTCGGCGCTCAATCCTTCGTATAACGAGGTTCGCTTAGCAGCATCGTTCCAAGATACCTCGGCAGCATATCGTTGGAAATCTGCCAAGTAGTCAGAGAAGTTACGGTTCTTTTGACGTAGACTTTGTAGATTCCGTTCGGCAGTCCGGACCCTATCAGGATCGCCGAAGGCGTTTTCGAGTAGTGTGATCAGGGCTTCCACACTAGCTATATTAATGTTTCCTTCATCAATAAGTGGAAGGATTTGTTCATAAGCTTTCCCTTTCAGGAACCCAACAGCATATGCCAACCGATGTTGGACATCCACGAACTTGTGGGCATCGCCGAGGAATTTGGTACGTAATTGTGCGATGAACGGGCGAAGTTGGTCTTGGGATCCGTCGAATTCTTGTGGCTTGGGGATTGATTCTCGCTTAGGGGGTCATTCGCCTGCTGGCGGAGCAGGTCCCCCTGCGTTTGCAAGTGCAGCAGTTGCAGTTGCCAGGGCAGTGTTCGTGTTGGTCAACGCGGTGTTAAGGGTAACTATGGTGGCTCTGTCACGCTCTAGGTCAGTCTCGATGGCTCTGTACCTTGCCTCCAGTCCTTGTCCCTCGGTAAGTAACGCATCATATTCCTCGGTAAGTGCATCTCGTTCTTCAGCAAGCGCTTCCCTTTCGTTGGTTAGGTTTTGAACGCGTTGTTGCAGCTGCTGGAAGCGAGAGTTTTGTTCGAGGGGTGCAGGGGTATCTTGTCGGGAAATGGAAGGGAGTGCCAGGAGCCCATTGAGTGAAGTGGCAAGCTCGCGTGCAGTCTGGAGTTGTTGTCTAATCCGCTCTTCAGGCAGTTGATCAAACTCATCGTTCGTAACTGCCGACAATTCGGTCACGGCAGTCAACACAGCGGTCGGGAGTTCAACACGTCGAGATATGGTGTTGTGTGGGTTGGATCCTCGTTAGACGCTACCCCGTGTAACGGGGTCTTGGCACTGGACGTTAGTCCAAGGCACACAACGACAGGAAGGTCCTAAACGATAACACTTGTTTAGCGTGAGAGTTTGGAGATGACAATCTCAGGTCAAGGCTGATCATGTAACGATAGATCAGGGTCAGGGTTCGTGGGTTCTTGGCGTGGAACTTGGATATCAGAATAGAAGACGTTATATTCTGAAGTACAAGAGTCGTGA
>Ga0307517_10009115_pt1 | contig 14131 bp, 10 predicted proteins | sample 23_EM_MG_FD_194515 | JGI IMG/M metagenome (GOLD analysis project Ga0307517, IMG submission 194515) | Populus trichocarpa ectomycorrhiza microbial communities from riparian zone in the Pacific Northwest, United States - 23_EM | ecosystem: Host-associated > Plants > Roots > Unclassified | place...
AGTAAGAACATGATCTTGATCTGAAAACCAAGATGCCTAAATGCATGGTAAATGCCTCCTTTTATAGGCCAAAATTTGAAACTATTGATTTGATGACTAATTGTTGAGTGGGTGGCCACATCTTGACTTTGTGACAATCTTTATCTTCTTGTCTGAACAAAACGTCATTACTAACATCAGAATCTGAGCAGATAGTCTCATGAAAGTTCTAGGACATTGTCTCAGCTTTCCAACAAAAAAAGAATCGGTGCATTTGGACTTTTAGAACTCGAGATATGAGCTGAAAACTAAACAGTGTTGGGCTGCAGGATAGATTCTGACTTCTCCATTGTTGCTAAGAGTTGGACTTCCAGACAGCAGAATTGAGTCTTGGACTACCATGAATGTTTTAGGCCTATGTCTTAGCTTTCTATCCATATAAACCAAATTGATATCCAAGATCTACAGCTCAGATATGACCCAATGACTAAACAGTGTTCTAATTTGGACTGAACCAGCATTTCTTTTCTAAGGTTAACCCTCTCTTTGTCTTCTCAATTTCAGTAGTTGAACTCATCAATCAATCTTTTTATTTATATGATAGGCCTGCATTTAAGATGAACATTTACCATAAATTAAATGTATCTTATATTTTTAGACATGTTATTATAAAACATGCTCTAGTTAAGAAGTTATTGATACTTCAAGTGCAAAATGATGATATAAAACCTTGATAAAAATGCACTTTTATGTACTAATCACATATGATATTTAAAATGCCAAAGCATGTATGAATGCAAATGTACTCATACATCGAATATGGATTAGCCTGATCAAATAACTAATCCATAATTTTTGTTGAATACACGTAAAATCAATAGTCTGATGAATCTGAAAAGATAATTTCCCAAGTCCTCATCTCAGTTGGATCTCGTACACGTTGGAGAGCACATTGCAAAAAGATGAATTAGAGCGCTTTTCATTAAAAAATAAAGAAGAGAGATTGTTTTTACATATCGAGAGGAATCTTTTACAAGTGGATAGACGAGATTCCTATACATCTCTATTCATCCTCAAAAGTAATACCCCTATTGGCTACATTTCTAATGAAAGCCAAAATATCATTCAAATATTCCTAGTATTTGATAGCACTATTGTTCATTAGAGAAGCCTTCACTCGCAATTCATTCACCTTTTGAGCCAACCTAAAAATCAACCTGTTTGTTTTTTCTATTTTGTAATGGAACAAAGTGTTGTCTTGCAGTAGTGCATCATTGCTTGTAGCTAGTGATTCATTGTTTCTATTTAGTATCTAAAATGTCCTTCGAAGTTCATCTATCTTTATGTTCATTTGGACATCTATTCCGCTAATATAATCCTGCCATTATCTATATTTCTGCTTTAGTCCAACTAGTTCTTCCTTAGCCCCTAGATATTGTCCCTTCAAATTCCTTAATTCCTCCTCTCGTATTTCTAGCTCAGATTGAACTATGGTGATTTGTTCTTTTAGAGCACTTATTCTTTCCTAATAATCCCTCATGTTTGATTCAGTTGCTTTTCTAACTTTGTTTAGCCCATCAGTTTGAGCCGTATACTAAGCTCTCAATCTTCTATCTTATTCAATGCTGAGATTGACCAATCTTTTCTTTTCTTTCTCAACTTCTAACCACTTTCTATTATTATCCCTTTTCTTTTTTAATGATGCGATTATTTTTTTGTCAACACTTGATTTACCTTTGAAGACCTTTTTTTAAAAGTAATTAGCTCTTTTTCTATTTTCATATGTTTGTTCACCAAATCATTATATTTGCTCACCCTTTCTCTCGACTGCACTTGGCTATGTCTTTCCATTCATTAATCATCCTTTGGTTTCTCTTTCTGAGTTCCAAGTCTTGCATTAATGCAATTATCTTTTCATCCTTTTCTATTAATTATTGGTTCTAAAGGGCCTTCATCTTATTTTCTTTAAAGAGTTGGTCTTCTAAGAACTTTTATCGACTCTTGCTATAACATAGCTCGATTTTAAACTTATCCAGCTCCTTTTTATTACTAATTCCTTTTCTTTTGGGTTCTTCGGTGAAAGTTGGTCCAACTTTATTCACTTGGTCTTGTTTTTCAAAGTTATCAAATACCCTAAAATGACCATTATTTCTCCAAATTGAATATTTAGAACTAACTTAGAATTCTATCTTTTCTTCACCTTTGTGAACCAATACAAGTTATCTCCAATCTTGTTTGATAACTTCTAATTCAACTAAAGAATCATGATCCTTAAACAAATCAATGTATTCAGCTAGACCCCGGGTTGTTGGTACATGTTGAATTCCCCCAAACTGCGTAGAAACTAGTAAAGGTTTCAACTAATATAACAAGATAATCCAATCAACGAGACCCATGCTTTATATCTGTAATTCATGATATAAGAGTTTCTTACCCAATGAGCTTTCTATTTGAAATTATTGTGAGGGAGAGCCCAATATCTGTTTACCCATGCTCTTTCATCCAAGTTGCTCTAGTCTTCATTCACTACAAGCTTTAAAGGTCTCATATTCAACCACAAAAAATTTATTAAAAACCTCTCTCAGAATTTCCAAATGGCTTACCACCCATATGAACAATAAAGGAATACTGAGCCTTGCACCCTTTCCATGTAACCGACAATGGTTTAGTGACAGGAAAGTCTCAGCTAAGATAACTATAATAGGGTTGCTCTTTGTTTGCTCATATTCAGTAAAAGCATTAGTTGTTTCAAAACCGATAACCCTAACTTCTGATGGAAACAAAACTAAACCAAAGATGGCAAAGGAAACTGCTTGGTACTTTTCATCCCCTAACTTCCCTTCATCTTTGTTTATCTTAATCTTTTCTTCAATAAGTTTCCATTTAAAACTGTAACATCCCCAACATTTAGGTAAAAATTCTTTTATAATAAATCTACTAACAGTGTAATTTTTTTAATTAGTCGACAAAACGGTAGACCCATTTATTTGAAAACTCAATCGGTCGACCTGATATACCAGGACCTTATTCTTAAGTTTTGATAAGTTTCGTATTATGTAAACTAATAACATTTTTACTAAAATTTTGGCAAAGTTTCATTTGTATTTTAGACTTCCCAAGTGTCAACATCAATCAAACAAAACAAAATAAGAAAAACTTCATAACCACATGTTCATGCAAAACCAATTTATTCTCGATCTAATCATCCTGGATCTCAATATCATTGATCCACAATACCACTAAAAACTATTAATCTTTGCATTATCAATAATATTACTACACAATTATGATGATTATAATAAAATCTACATTAACAATATACAAGTTAAATTAGTTACATTATTTCTACACAAAATTCAATGTCAGGTATAACATGCATCTATGACTTTATTTAAATAATTTTCAGGTAATTAGTTACACAAAAAAATAAAATATCTATAATTACAACCTCAAAAGCTAGATTATACATCATTTTACTCCATATTTCCTAAATCTAAATAAAGGTAGCAACTATTAGCTATTCTCAACGAGCCTGTGAATTACTTGTAAGAAAATAAATGTCATTATTTAAGTCTTAAGTTTTAGTTGATCAGAACATTAAGAAATTTCATCTAGATAATATTTTAAATCATCATTATGATCATTGTAAACTTCTCATTATATTTACTCAGTCATTCCCGTAACAATATCATGAGATTCACTACAAAATTAATCATTCTAGTATCCTCATATGAAAACCAGCAATCCAGTATTCTTTCATGACCACCAATTACTTCGGTAACTCATCTTGATTGCTAATTAATTCAGCGTTCCTATTCAAAAGCCAATAATCTAGTATTTATTAACGAATACAAATTAATCTAGTCAACTCATCTTAGTTGCCAATCAATTCGGTGTTGCCATTCAGAATTCAATAATTCAGTTTTCCTTAACGAATATAAATCAATCTGGTCAACCTGTTTTAGTTGTCAATCAATCCTTACTTTATGTATATCTTTCTTTTTATATGTACTAACAATATCACTATCCATATTTTTCATAGATCAATTAATTTTACATATAAAAATAATGGAAAAAATTAAAAGAAGAAAGTCTACAAGGTACCGTGTACCTATCTACAACCTAACTGTGAGCAACTTTACTAGCACGTTGAATCAACTCGGCGGTCTCCCATGCATCGACAAGTTTTTCAATTAATTATTATTGTCACATAATAACATGCTCCTTATTCATCATAACATTCATTATAAATCTATTCAAGTTTTTCATCGATATTTTTGAATTATCAACTACACAAGAAAAATCAACTTAATTACAAACAATTTCATGATTCCTTGAACTCTTATCAACTTTATACAATTCCATGAAATTTATAATCTTTCTAAAATTTTGCAATTTCATCCTTTTAGGCCCAACCATTCTGATGTGAACCTCGTGATCACGTGGTCACGCAACCCACACGCAAAGACACCAATTCCCGAAAAGCCAAGTAAATCAGGTTTGATAGGAGTGTGACACAAAGATAACTTGTACCTAGGCACCAGCACTATTGGAAACGGAAACCCCCACCCAACGAATATTGATTCGCGAATGAGAAGTATAAGGATAACGCCACGAAGACAGTTGTTCTTCGATAAGTCGTTTTCAGTTCTTTAGAGAACCAAGAAAGGGAGATTATCCCACCAACACACAATAAGGGCAGCAAGAAGTTTATTGATCTGAAAATTACGTAACCTTACATGTTTGGTTATGCCTTTATTTATACTGACTCTAGACTTAAGAAAACCCTAATGGACCCCCCTTAGGTGGACTTATATGAAGCCCACTTACAATTGACCCAAATAAGTAATAATAAGCCAAAAACTAAGAAGAAAATAATAAAAATAATAAAATTACAAAAATTATCATGCTAAATATGCTAGAATCAGATTTGTCACCCTTAAGAAGTCCCAAATAAACTAGGAGAAATCTGATTTGGAAAATTTGTGTTGCTGCCCCCCTTGATGTCCTTGATTAGCTTGGATTTCCTTGTTTAACTTGGACAAATAAAAAAACAAATTTTCTCCTTTGTTGCTAATTTGATTACTTTCCTTCCTAAGTTAGGAAAAACATTAAATAATCCTCCTCTCTTTAGGAATAAGATATGGCCAACTTCCTTACTTAATTAGGAGAATAAATTGATGACTTTTTATCCTTGTAGCATTAGGAAAACAAGCCTAACAAGGCTGGTATTGGGCCGGACACATCAACCCCTTGTTCCACAGGAATTGGGCTCTTCTTGGACCTGAACTAGATGAATTAAAGGCTGCCCTTCATGCTCCTTAAATGTCCCAAGCCCCTCTAGGTCCATTTTGCTCCATATGTTCTGAATAAGCCCATTCAATGCTTCTTTAAGCTTCTTTGCCCTAGCTCTTGTGATTGGCCCAATTGGCACCTCCAATGGGTCGTTGACATGATTACGCTTGGTGTTGGGCTGATCCGCATCACATTCAATTACTAAATATTTTATCATTTTAATATTTCAACTCAATCAAAATCATTATTTACATAATCACACACACATTTATAGCACAATTAATGGACACTATCATATATGTATAATTTCCCATGTAATTCTCTATATGGCCCTATAGGCTTCCAACCTATCACTTTTCTTCATCATTCTTTCATGATTTCACTGCCATAATAACCTATAAAGGTCCTAGAAGCTCAATTTTTAAAAACACTTCATTTCCCCAAATTTGATCTAAAGAAACCTAATTCATTTTTTGCTAATTGTTGTTCAAAATTAACTAACTCTTGTTCAAATTGATATAGATGTGTTCCAAACATCTTACCAAGTTACAAGACTTATTTTGAACATTGACTCGTCTTTCTGATACGATCTAGGAAAAGTCAAATTTAGATTTTTACGTAAAATGTGCAACTATCTAGTTTTACGGCAACAGTCATAATTCTCAATCCGACTGTTGGATCGAGCTGAAAGTTTACGTGGAGTCTCCTGACATGTTGTCCTACGTAGGTTAAAATTTCAGGTCAATCGGAGTTCTGGAAGGCATCGAAACACGGGTCAACAGTGGCTGTACGAATTTTGTTATTTACTTCCTTTTGTCTTGTGGACTTCCTATTTGGCTAGGATTCTTTTCCTAAAAGGATGTGACAGCTTATTTTGGGAATCTCCTAATTCTATAAAGATTTTTAATGGGCTGCAACATAGTTTCCAAGTGTGGCAAGGATTCATAAATGTTTCAAAATTCCTTATTCATCCTAGCTACAAAAAGGAAAGAAGACTTCAGAATAAATTGTATCTTCAGATTAGATTTCCTAGTCTATTTAGGACTTTTTAATGATGACAAATCTGATTCTAGCATATTTAGGATGGTAATTTTCGGATTTTTATTATTTTTTATTGTTTTCTTTTAGTCTTTGGGTTATTATTACTTATTTGGGTCAATTGCAAGTGGGCTTAATATAAGTCCACCTAAGGGAGGTCAATTAGGGTTTATTTAAGTCTAGAGTTAGTATAAATAAAGGCATAATCAGACATGTAAGTTAGACAATTCAGATTAATAAAACTTCTTGTTTGCTGCACTTTGTGTGTGTGTGTGTGTGTGTGTGTTAGTGAGATAATCTCCCTTCCATGGTTCTCTAATGAACTGAAAAATGACTTATCGAAGAACAACTGTCTTCGTGGCGTCATCCTTATACTTCTCGTTCGCGAATCAATATTCATTGGATGGGGGTTTTCGTTTCCAATAGTGCTGGTGCCTAGATACAAGTTATCTTTGTGTCACACTCCTATCAAACCTGATTTACTTGGCTTTCGGGAATTGATGTCTTTGCGTGTGGGTTGCGTGACCACGTGATCACGAGGTTCGCATCATTTGGTATCAGAGCTTGGCTCCATTAATCAGGTTATATCCTTCTGAAATTTTTGTTTCTTGTTGTTTGTGCAAAAAATTCCTTAGTGTCCAATTTCTTCTTCTCCTTGATTTTGCAGCATATAAAAAAAAAAAATTTTGTTTCATTTGGTTCCTGTCCAAAATATATCAGTAGCATAAAAAAAAGAAAAAAAAAGATAAAAGAAAAAAAAGTCGTTCAAAACGATATTTATTGGTTTCTGCTGTAGAAAACTAAACAAGGGAAATTGGGATCAAATCAACTTAAAATTAACTCAAATTTGAGAATCTGATTACTGGGGTCCTACTCGCGCCATATATTGATTTTGGGGTCAATTGGATATTGTTTGCTTTGGTTTTCAATTTCAGGTCTAATCAGGTCTGATTCATAACGTTTTTGCGCCAGTATATCAAAACTTATCACAAATTGCTCACATTTCATATTCTTTCTATTTGGGTTGATATCACACTATATCTGAAATTTTAGCTCAATTGGATATCATTCACTTTAGGTTCCAGATTCACACTTAACTCGTCGTAAACGAGTCTGTTTCGCGTCAACTTTTGAAATTCGCTTTCTTTATGTTGTTCTCATTTCTTGCAGTATATTTTGTTTATGTTTTTATTCGAGTCTTCAGTTTACTTCCTTTTGACTTGTGGACTTCCTATTTAGCTAGAATTCATTTCCTAAAAGGATGTGGGAGCTTATTTTAGGAATCTCCTAATTCTACAAAGATCTTTAATGGGCTGCAACATAGTTTCCAAGTGTGGCAAGGATTCGTAAATGTTTTAAAATCCTTTTCTTATAAGGATTCCTTATTCATCCTAGCTACAAAAAGGAAAGAAGACTTCAGAATAAATTCTATCTTCAGATCAGATTTCCTAGTCTATTTGGGACTTTTTAATGGTGACAAATCTGATTCTAGCATATTTAGGATGGTAATTTTCGGATTTTTATTATTTTCTTTTAGTCTTTGGGTTATTATTACTTATTTGGGTCAATTGTAAGTGGGCTTAATATAAGTCCACCTAAGGGGGGTCCATTAGGGTTTATTTAAGTCTAGAGTTAGTATAAATAAAGGCATAACCAGACATATAAGGGAGACAATTTAGATTAATAAAACTTCTTGTTTGCCGCACTTTGTGTGTGTTTGTTGGTGAGATAATCTCTCTTCCATGGTTCTCTAATGAACTAAAAAATGACTTATCGAAGAATAACTGTCTTCGTGGCATCATCCTTACACGTCTCGTTCGCGAATCAATATTCGTTGGGTGGGGGTTTCCGTTTCCAATAGTGTTGGTGCCTAGGTACAAATTATCTTTGTGTCACATTCCTATCTGTGGGTTGCATGACCATGTGATCACGAGATTCGCATCACTAACACTATCTCCTTTCAAGTGCTCCTTCGAGCCCCAATCTCTAAGGTAGTGCGTTTCCTAACCCTACCTCCTTTCGAGTTCGCCTTCGAGCCCTTGACCATCTAATGTAGTGCGTTTTCTAACCCCACCTCTTTTTTAGTATGCCTTTGAGCCCTCATCTTTGAGGTAATGCGTTTTCTAACCCTACCTCCTTTTGAGTGCTCTTTTGAGCTCTCATCTCCTGGATAGTGCTCCTTCGAGCCCTATCACGTCGTCCCTTTAAGAATTTTCATCTTTGCCCTAGGTAGGACACCCATTACAATGAGACAATTTTGAAAAATCCTCGTATTTTCCCCTAGGGTAGGTCACCCATAACAATGAGACCACTTTTTATTTTTCATATTTTTTCCACCTGGATAGGTCATCCATAACAATGAGACCGCTTTTCATATTTTTTTTCATCTGGGTAGGTCACCCATTACAATGAGATCGCTTTTCACATTTTTTCCATCTGGATAGGTCACTCATAACAATGAGATCCCTCTTCATGTTTTTTCCATTTGGGTAGGTCACGCATAACAATGAGATCACTCTTCACATTTTTTTCATCTGGGTAGGTCACCCATAACAATGAGACCATTTTTTTATTTGTCATATTTTTTTCATCTGGTTAGGTCACCCATAACAATGAGATCATTTTTCACATTTTTTCCATCTGAGTAGGTCACCCATTACAATGTGACCTCTTTTCGTATTTTTTGACCTGGGTAGGTCACCCATTACAATGAGACCACTTCTGAAAAATCTTCATATTTTCTCTAGGTATTTCACTGTATAATTGATCTATGAATTTTTACTGTGAAATGCAAATTTGGTGTACGATACATTTTTTTAAAAAAACAAATATGTATGCGTTGCTTTAAATTCATTTTATTGGTTTATTCACTGACACCAGAGTCAGGAATACCATATATTTTTTTAGCTACGTAATATTTACCAACGTCAAAGTTAAAAATATTCGTAGTTGAATAAATCAAAGTTAAAAATACCAGAGTCAGGAATGTTACAAGCAGATCATCATAGCATAAACCAACAAACTCTTAGCAATTTAAAACAAAATCAGCAATGCAGCCTACCTTAGGTAAGACGCTTAAGGCGTGATAATATCTTCCATTTTGCGTAATTGGTCTCGTGTCATGGAATCTCTGTTGACTAGATAGGGTTTCTAGTGACGATTCCTTAAAACAAGACCTTTCCCTATCTAAAAACAAGATGCCAAAAATATGTTCTTTTCATTGTATTTTTTAAAATCATCATGATGTTGGGTGTGAAAATCTATATAGTTTTTTTGTCTATCATGAACCGCTTTCATTCTATCTTTTATATTCTTCACATTCTTCATGGTAATTTGTACTAATTTTAGGCTAATAAATTTTCGATCACCAATTTCTTCCTAACAAACTGGTTTTCAACACCTTCTTTCATACAAGACCTTATAGTGAGTCATGCCTACGTTAGCTTAGTATTTGTTATTATAGGTGAACTCCACTAATGGTAGGTGATACTCTCAGTTCCCTCTAAACTCCAACACACACGACCTCAACAAATTTTCCAATATTTGAATAGTTCTTTCTAATTGTCAATCCATTTAGGGAGGAAATGCAGTAATCAAATTCAACTTTGTCCCTAAAGCATGTTGGATACTTGGCCACTATCGAGATATGAACTGAGGGTCTCGATAAAAAAAGCCTTGTAGTCTTACTACATTCATATACAATCTTGTTAGTTTGTCAACTAAATTTGTCATCTTTATAGGAAAGACTAACACATATTTTGTTAATTGATCCAAAATAACCCATATTGCATCATTACCCCTCTTTCTTCCAAGTAATCTAGAAACAACATCCATCATGACATTCTCTCATTTCCACTTAGGTATTAGAAGTGGTTTTAGTTGTCCAGTAGGCTTTTGATGCTCTACTTTCACTTGCTACACACCCCATACTTAGCCATATATTCTGCAATTTCTCTCTTCATGTTTGGCCACCAATAAAACTCCTTCAAATCATGAAACATCTTAGTACTACCAGGATGCACCGCAAGTTTGGATTCATGAGCCTCGCTCATCATTTCACCCTTCAAGTTCTTATCATCAGGAAAATACACTCGTCTTCCTATTGCTACCATTCCATCCTCTATAATCTAAAAAGAAACCTCAATACCTTTCTTAATCTTTTTCACTATCTTTCCTATATCTGCATCCTTTAATTAGGCTTCTAGTACTTTTATCTCTACTAATTGGATATCGATCTTCCTCAACTCTGCTACTTTTCTTCCATCCCAAGCAAATGGGCCATTTTCAACTGCTTTATTCTTTTGACTGGGTGTATCTGTAACTACATTAGCTTTCTTCGAATGATAATTTATCACACAATCACAATCCTTAATAAATTATACTCATCTTCTCTATCGCATATTCAACTCCTTTTACGACATTAAATAACTCTATGATTGGTGAGAATTTGAACTTGCGATCCATAAAGATAATGTTTCCATACCCTCAATCCAAATACTATAGTAGCAAGTTCCAGATCATGTACCAAATAATTTGCTTCATGTCTTTTCAATTGTCTAGACGCATAGGCAATCACCCTCTCGTGTTGAATGAAGACACACCTAAGTCCTCTCTTAGAGGCATCATTGTAGACCACAAACCCCTTTGATCCTGATGGATGTGTCAAAACAGGAGTGGTTGTAAGCTTCTTCTTTAATTCTTCAAAGCTATTTTCACATTCTTTAGTCCATTCAAACTTTACCTTTTAGGTCAACCAAGTCAAAGTAGTTGCAATCATGGAGAATCCTTATATAAATCTCCTATAATATCCAGCTAGACCCAAGAAGCTTTGAATTTCTATAACACTAATAGGTCTTTCCCATTTTAATGCAGCTTCCACCTTCCTTGGCTCTACAAAAATTCCCTTCGCCGATATTACATGCCTAAGAACACTATTTTTTTAACTAAAATTCATATTTACTTAGTTTAGCATAGACTTAACGATCCTTCAATGTCTCCCTCAATGTTTGTTACACACTTATCAAATGTTATTCATGTTCCAAATAAAAGTTGGAATATACTAGTATATCATCTATGAACACCACCACATACAAGATCAAAAGACTCAATTCATTAAGTCAATGGATAATGTTGGAGCATTGGTTAACACGAATGGCATCACTAGGAATTTGTAATGCCCATATCGGGTTTTGAAAGTAGTTTTCAAGACATCTTGCTCCTTGATCTTCAATTGATAATACCCTTATCTCAGGTCTATCTTAGAGAATACTTGTGTCCCTTTCAGTTGGTCAAACAAATCATTTATCCTTGGAAGTGAATATTTATTCTTTACTGTCATTTTATTCAACTACCTATAATCAATACAGAAATGAAAGGTACCATCCTTTATCTAATAGTACATGAAGTTGAATCTCCAGCTCAACTATCTTTGAAGGTGTCATTCTATAAGGTGGCTAAGCTATCGAGACAATTCTAGAAATTACATCTTTAAAAACTTCAACTTCTTTATTTTGTGGTAACCTTAGTAATTTGCTAGGAAAGACGTTAGGGTATTCCCTTACTATGGGAATCTTTATCAACTCAACCTCTTGTCCTCTAGGCTAAATAAGCCCTCCACCTTTTTCTCAACAACCTTTAAGCAATCATAACTGAAATCACACAACTAGGAAGGACTTTTCTTTCTCCATGCTTGATCACCATTCTTATTTCATAATGTTATGGTTTTTACAAAGCAATCTACTTGAGATCGATGTAAACTCAACCAATTCATCCCTAGTATTAATTCAAAACCATGTAATAAGAAATATTTCGATCCCCAATTCTGACCCTAACAGCCTTATACATATATCCCACACATATATCATCCCCTATAGAGTGCTAATACGAAATATTTTCTCTACCTTACTAGATCGTGCACTTAATTTATTCTCAAATTTTATTGCCACAAATGAATGAGTGGCTCTAGTATCAATTAATGCATAAACTGGTTGAGAATATAATAGTATTGTACCTCCTACAACATCTTTGACAACTCTGGCCTCCTCATGGGTCATGTGGTAGACTTTTCCCTGGGTCATTTCCTTTTTTCCTCTAGGCCGCCCTTTGTTTGCACTGGTTCTAAATTAAGTCGATCTACTAGGCCTGTTTCACTATCACTGATTGTTGATGATTGTGTTGACTGCCTATAGCCAAACTTTGCTTAGCAATCCTATTTGGGCTTTCTTTCTTGTGATGCCCAATCTCTCCACAGAGATAACAAGGAGAATTCAGGTATTGGTAATCTCTCCAACGGTGTCCCTCCTATCTACATACATAGCACTGCCTTAGAGAAGCTGAGTGATAAGGATCAGCCCAACACTAAGCTTAATCATTTCAAAGACCCATTGGAGGTCCCAAGTGGGCCAAGTACAAGAGCTAGAGCAAATAAGCTTAAAGAGGCATTGACTAGGCTTGTTCAAAACGTATGGAGCAAGATGGACCTAGAGAAGCTTGGGATGCCTAGGGAGCATGAAGGACAACCTCCAATTCATCTAATCAAAATCCAAAAAAAGCCCAATTCATGTCGATCAAAGGGGTGATGTGTATTTACAAAATTTACCTTAGGTTTCATATTCAGATGTAACTTGTCGTAAACGGGTCTGTTTTTTGCGTCAACTTTTGAAACTCATTTTGTTTCTGTTTTTTTTTTCATTTCTTGCAGTCTATTTACAACATATCTAACATATACAGGTGTTGTTTGATCGTATTGCATACTTCGTTTGTATTTTTATTCCAGTCTTCAGTTTTGTTCATATTTTGGATAGATTACTTGCTACTCGAGAGACTATTATTGCAGTTTAGTATTGCTTGTTTTCCATGTTTTTATTGCTTCGTGAGTCATTTACACCTAAGTTTGTGACCAAGGTAAGGAGTTTTCATCGACTTACTAGCTTTTATGGAAGGTTTGTGAAGGATTTTAGTACTATTGCAGTACCTTTAACTGGAATTATGGAAAAGTCTATTGGATTTAAATGGAATGATAAACAAGATAAAGCTTTTAATTTATTGAAAGATAAACTTTATTCAGTGACTGTTTTAGCTTCACGAGACTTTAAATGCAAAAGCTTTTGAAGTTGAATGTGATGCTTCAGGTATAGGTATAGGAGCTGTGTTAATGCAGGATAGGTGGCCCATTGCGTATTTTAGTGAGAAACTTAATGGGGCAGCCTTGAATTACTCCACATATGGTAAGGAGCTCTATGCCTTGGTAAGAACTTTAGAGACGTGGTAGCATTAACTATGGCCTAAGGAGTTCGTTATTCATTGAGATCATGAATTATTGAAGCACTTGAAACCTTTCCGTAAGTGATCAAGTATAAAGCAAGGGAAGGAAAACATTATGCCTAATGTACTTTCATGCAAGTATGTTCTTTTATCTACTTTAGATGCTAGATTTCTAAGATTTGAACAAGGATGATAGTGATTTTGCTAATGTTTACCATGCTTGTGAAACTTCGGTTTTTGGAAAGTTCTATAGACTTGATAGAGTTTACATATAATCATAGTGTGCATTCTACTATTGGATTTCCACCATTTAAAATTGTGTATGGATTTGACTTCTTTGCTTGTATAAGAGTTAGTTTAGATGGTAATTGTAAGGCATAAGTGGTGAGACACTTCATGAGAGTGTGCAGCAACATATTGAAAAGAGGAACCGTGTATGAGTTTTGCAGCTACAGTGTATCATGTATGGCAAGAACGGAATGCAAGGATCTTTGTTGGAATGTCTAGAACTCCGAATTTGGTCCTTAATCAAATCGAATGTATCATTCGTGATAAG
>Ga0307517_10009116_pt1 | contig 14130 bp, 14 predicted proteins | sample 23_EM_MG_FD_194515 | JGI IMG/M metagenome (GOLD analysis project Ga0307517, IMG submission 194515) | Populus trichocarpa ectomycorrhiza microbial communities from riparian zone in the Pacific Northwest, United States - 23_EM | ecosystem: Host-associated > Plants > Roots > Unclassified | place...
TGTGGGTAATTAGTCATAAGAGCGTGGGATTCACCAAAGATAGTGCCATCGTAGCTCCACATGTAAACAAAGATTGTGTACGAGCGAGAATAGCGAGTGTCTCTATCGTCTGAAAAACAGCTGTAAGACCCTGAGACCATAAAGGTCCGAGGAGTGTGTCTAGGCGAATATCTAGGGATTCTTAACGAGGCTGTCGGGACCCGGGCCACGGTCATTATATAAAACCGCGTACCCGGGACCACAACGCGATGACCGTTTGGTTCAACCCTCAAAACCAGGAGGGTTGGTTAGAGACAAAACCCTCGCACAGATAGGACTAACCTACCGGTTATTAAACCCCTCAACTCTTGAACACGGAAAGTTGAATATTGTCCACCGGGCGGGGGGAGTGGGTATCCTGTTGGTCCACCGATAACCCAGCTGAAACCTCCGTACCACTCATATGGAGCCGTCGCGAGGTAGCGACCTTTTTCACAGAGATGATCGTCCGACTTATCATCATTGGAATAAACCTGACAAGATCCAGATCGATAAGCCACGTAAGTTATTGTGTGAGTAAGAAACATCTCACACTGCGTTAGCCCTGCCGATGGGAAAACATGGAGGGTGATTAGCAAAGACGACTCGGTCCAACCGCATGCGCGAGGACGGCCTACACTATAGGAATGACCTTTATATTTGGCTAGGAAAGCGGGCACGGCGGTCAGCACGTGATAAACTCGAGCACTGGTGAAAAGAATCCCACCCTCGCCACAGCAAACATAATCACGATCAAGAAGTGGGCTGTAGATATCAGGGCGAAATATATCTTCGTTTCCCTAGCAACCGTGCTGAGAATGTTCGACGTCTTCATCCCTTGGTACGTCGATGCGAAGAGTTGCGTCTGTACGAGGACAAGCACGAGAACTGCGACATCTAAGGGGACGGACAGGTGGTTAAATTCGAGGAATGGAGAAATCAGAGAGAATGACGGAGAGCTCACCAAAGGAAAGAGAGAGGGATACCTGAAGGATTGTAATGTCCTTGGCAATCTTGGTAGCGCATAGCTGATACGATTCCAGAGGAACCACAGGCAACTCTGCTGCTGGAAATGCGCCCTTAGTTCCGGACTTCGAGAATATGTGCGCGGTGGGCAGAAGTATTGACCTGGGTTCAATGCGGCCAAAACCAACAAAGAAAATCCAACACCGAACTGCGCGGCGGAAATTGTATACAGGATGCCTGCGACCCATCTGTTCTTGTTGGTTACAGCGTAAGTTCTGTTGTAGTAAAAGTGAGTAAGCGTGCTCAAATCGGCGAAGAAACATTGGACCTTTGAGCCAGGACAATTTGGGCAACCGTGGTGATGAACGTGACATACGTCGGTTGGAGGAACGCGGTTTTCTTACACCTGCGATTCCACGATCAACCGCATAAACTTAGATCATGTTATCAGGAGTTTTCCACGTACATCTGTCCATATAACGATTAGGCTCCTGGAAGACGTAGGTGGATGCGAACCAAGCCTACCTCGGATGTGTAGCCCGGGTACATGTGCGCTGCAGCCGAGGATGAACGGTGTTTGCATGCATCGGGTGGTACGGGTTGATCAAATCTCGCTTACTGAGGACTGTCCACACCTGGAATAGTGCTGGAAGGTACCTGGACTAAACGGCGGTCAGGCTGAATGATGATGCCGGTGGTGAAGGGCGCCCACGATTAGAAATAGCACGAATACTGAGACGGTATCAGTTAGGGCGCTTAGGAAAAAGTCCGAAGGTTCGCGCACTGAGAACGCTCTCCGTTTTCCACGCGTAACGGACCTGTATGAGGTGGTTATGTTCCTTTCTGCCGTTGTCATCGTATAGTTCCGTTACCTCATCTTTTAATGTTAGGAAGTAGTCGTAGGTCCAGAGTGCAGTCATGCCGATTGCAAGGTACTGGATTTTAGACATTTAGTGACCTCGTGAGATGGGAGCATTGTACAGTGCCACGTTTACCTTGAGGGAAGCGCTTGTTCGATAACGAAAGGTTTCGTTCAGCATAACTGGGGCGACCGCAATGCAGAGCACTCACATGTCATGACCGAATTGAATGAGTTCTGCAAGCTCAGCTTCGGAGGCCATACCGAAAGAACGACTTTTGAAGACCGTTCACGCTCCAGTGCACGCGCTTCTGACGCGTGTAGGCGGTGGACCGAGACGGTATCTCGGGGAGGGGCAGATACGAACCCAGTTCACCCAGTCCACCACTTCATATATAATAGGGACATAGGGACTATGTGAAAGCCATCACGCGCCAGGACGCCACTCGCTTCCGATGGTGGGGCAGCATTCAAAACATGTGTCCCATGAAGGTCCTGTGATGCCGACCCAATGGAAGTAAAAACCCAAGTGAATTGGAGGAGGGCGGCATTTCCAATCAGCTGAGAATAACCGGCATCAGTAACTATCACCGCATATCCCATCCTTGCGTCCGTCCTGAACCCCCTATGCCCTCTTGCTGTGCGGGCAGTACTTGAACGCGATCTCGTTCCGCGTTTTGTGGTGGCGCATTAGTCAAATCCCCCATCAGTATGCGGGTGGTACGCGAGGGGGCAGAACCGCGCGCCTTGATTCGGGCACCATCATCTGAAGTGAAGGGCGACGCTTCTCGGTGTCGCGAGGTGGCTTAGGAACAAGAAAACCAAATGCCAGGCGACTATCGACAAGCCCAGAGGCGACCCCGGTTGTCAGCCGCAGGGGCGACCAATCCGCGGCGTCTATCCGACTGCGGGTTCAAACACGTTTGGATAAGTCTAACCCTGGGGCACCAGAGTGCTGTAAAAGATTTAGCCTGGTCCCAATGAGGGGCAGGGTTGACTAGCGGCAGAACCCGGGGCGGGTACCTCATTCAACACCTGTCTTCAACGTCGCCTTAAGCTCAACAGAAGAATCTGGGTTTATGGAGAGTGTTGGTTGCCAGGAGATCCACAGGTGCAGTACAAATTCCAGGGGAACGGAATGGGCGGGGTGGGACTGTTCTGAGGGCGACATCACGAGCTCGTGCGAAACGAGACAAGAACCCGTCACGATACCATCAAGGTCCCGAGAATATGGCACTCCTCTTGTGATACCGACCACGTAACCGGAACAGAGGTGGGTGAACAAATCTAGCGGTATGACCAAGAATACGGCAAACGCGGTTCCAGCAAACCAAGATATCCTTGAACAAATCAGGCTCAGTGCCCGTCCTCGCGAACTGATCCTCCTTTTCGCCCGGGAAGCCTGCCGGGACGGTATCGTCCACCAATGCGGCTCTGTATGGTTCTAGCATCTCAAAACGCTTGCCTTCTGGGCTCTCCGTGCCGCCACCCTTGTCCTGACGTTCCAGCTCGTGTTCCTTGAATAGCTCCATAAGCACCTCCCACTTCGTTGCCCAGTCCACCTCCCATAACCCAGTCTCTTGGTACCTCCCGTTCAGCTTTCTATCACCGGGATGCGAAAGGAGATCCTCGTCTTCAACCAGCGTATCTTCAGACCAGAAAGAAGAGTCGTCGTTCCCCCTTCCGATCGTTGGCTCGTCCTCCACGGTGACATCTTGTTGCGACCCGTTGTCGCCTGCCCCAGCCGCACGCTGGTGTTGGTCGAACCTCTGGTCCATGCTGAAGGCAAAGAAGATCTGATGGACATTGTGCAAGGGGAAACCGATGAAGCAAAGTTCCATCTCCAAGACACCTGGATGGTGCAGAAGCGTCAGATCACCTGTTCGAGAGTATATGGGTGCTGTCAAGTCGGGGACGTATTTTCCAAGGCATCTAGTAACCGTAGGTTCCGCTTCGTCCGCCTGCTCCTCGTGTTCGATCCTGCCGTTATGACGAAAACGCGGACAAGGCGAAGCAGGGGCAGATTTCCTATCTTTCTCGAGGTCCACCTTCTTATTCCATTGTAAGTAGACTAGACAGAAGCCTCTTCCAACTCAACCTCGTATCTCATCCAGTCTTTACTGCGAGAGTTCTAGAAGAATTTATGTTCCGCAAGAGCGCTGTTGGAGTGTTCGTGGTATCGGAGTTTGACCGGAGTCAACGCAGGGGTAGGAAATGGCTGCTTAGGATGCCCCCGCGTAGCTTTTTGTCGAGGGGTTTTCGGGTGATCCCGAACCATGGAAGGTAGGGGCGGTCCGCGGAAGAGTCAGTGACCTGTGGGGGCGGCGAGCTAGACGCTGGGGGTCGTAGTGTTTCTTTTGCGCTCTGTGGGCCTCGGAGAGTCCTTACCAACTTCCGAAAACGACGTGAGAGCAAGCCGATGCTCTTTCGAAGCCCGGGAGGGATTCTGAGGGAGGAGGGTCGCTCGAACGGCCAGGCAACAAATGATCAATAATGGTATTGGACGGTTGGGCAACGGAGGCAATGTTCAAGTATATATTGGCTCGCGTCACGGGGTGTATATGGGGTATCGGAGAGAAGACACCTAGCAGGCAGACAGCGCAGAGACGCCGCCGCGACGGTGTCAATGGCCTTGAAGGTTACCGCTACCGGCATCACACAGTATAAATGGTGGAGGTCAGCATGGCACCCTGGATGATTTCCAGCATCGGACCATCCGATCCGCAACCCGATTTTTATTCTGTCTTCGGTTACCCAAGGTCTCGTCCTTCGCCAGGTCGTCAAGTTCAATAGGCACCACAAAAAGAGCCAGGGAAATAAGTGGGGGTGGGGGACGCAGAGACAACCAACGCCCGAAATCCAACAGGACCGCAGAGTCTGTGGGCTGGCGAATGCGTCGCATCAATTTTCGATTGGTAAAAATCCGGCCCACCATAAACGACCAGGAGGGATTGGTTCTCCATTTTCGATGGTGGGGTGGGTGCCCCAGAATTCTGGGAAAGGCAAGAGGGCGGGAAAAGGGGATAAATTCGCCCCGCAGGATTGGCTCGAACGGACGACAGATGCGCCTGCACAGTCAGAGTGAAGAGATATCTAGAGTCCAAACGAAAACACTGAGACGCTCGTGGCTGACAGAGATATGATTCGAGGACCTGGGACGACGGTTCATTGATTTTGGCCTTTTCACTCATGTGGTGGGTAAGGACGAGCGACCGTGGGAGATGTTTCCCGATTCGAAAATTTCCTCCTCCATCTTCCGTCCCATGACTGCCGGAGGCAAAACATTCAAAAAGCGAGCTGCTCCCTCGCAGATAGGTCCGGAGTCGAAGAAGAAGATCCATTCTGAAAAGCCGTCAATAAAAGACGAGAAGCCTAGCGTCGTGAAACGCGGCAGACCCGTGACTCTTCCCAAAACCCATGACTCTGACACCGGTTCTGATGAGGAAGTCGAAATTTCATCGGAGGAGGATGCGAAAATAGTGGACGAGGACGAGCAAATGCCAGATGTTCCGACGAAAGATCCTAATGGTGGGTATCGGGCTTTAGCCTCTGAACTACATGTAAAGCTGATGGATCGGGGCATCCAGCTGCAAAGGAAGCGCACAAGGCACAGAAAATTCTCCTCGACCAGCGCAAGGCTTCAAAACCTCACGCCGCATTGCTCCAAGACGCCAAACGCGTATGGGGCCTTGCCCTGCGGAAAAACACTGGGTCGGAGCGGAAGAAGCACATCACCGATCTCGTGAACATCGTCCGTGGTCATGTCAAGGATATCGTCTTCAAACACGATGCCAGCAGGATCATACAGACCATCGTTCGCTGGGGGCGACCTACCGAACGGAATGAAATCGCTACGGAGCTCAAAGGGTCGTACAAAGACCTGTCAGAGAGCAAGTATTCCAAGGTGCGTTCCTCCGCATGTTCAAACCATCACAGCGCCAAGCCTGACTGCAACAGTTTTTAGTAACCAAGTTGATCCGTTACTGTCCATCCCAACGCACTTCAATCCTTACGGAACTGCGCGGTCACGTCTTGCGGCTCTTGCTGCACCGAGAAGCGTCGAGCGTTATTGCCGATGCCTTCGAACTATACACAAACGCTTATGAGCGCTCTCTTCTGGTAAGGGACTTTTATGGGAAAGAGGCCGCACTATTTTCCTCGGGTACTGTCGGGAGCGAGGCGGATAAGGAGAAAGCGAAGAAGGGCCTGAAAGGCGTTCTAGAAGATGCCTCATCCGGACAACGGGCAAGGATTCTCAAGGCGACAAAAGAAAACATCATGACGATGTGAGGTTTCATCTTGACGCGGTTCAAACGAGGTTTCTGATTCGCCGTAGACTGAATAACCCCGAAAAGGGTGCAGTAACGCACGCCGTCGTTCACAGGGCACTATGGGAGTACCTGTCGACCTTGTGTGAATTGGAAAATGAGGCTGAACGGGAAAAATTGTGGAGAGAGATCTTTGAAATGTATGACCTCCGGTGCCTCTCCACACAAACTCGACCCCTAGTAACCTATCTTTTCAGATGCCAGGATGTTCTCGCTGAAATGGTGCACACGAAGGATGGTTCGCGGCTTGTTCGCGAATTCATCGTCCGGGGTTCAGCGAAGGTAATAAAAAAGCACGAGTTGGAGGTTTATGAGGCTCAAGCTGTCACCAACTAGGACCGAAAACAAATCGTAAAGGCGATCAAGCCCTACGTGGAACGCATGAGCCAAGAAGAGCTTGCCCAGTTGGTTCTTTTCTCGGCTTTCGACGTAATCGAGTGAGCCGCTTTACTCCATCTCGCCATGAGTTTCCCCTCATGCCGATCTAAAAACCTCAACTTCTAGCGACACGAAGCTGGTAGCCAAGTCCCTCGTCTCGGAATTGACAGCCGCCGCTCCGACCATCTGGAAATCCACACACGGCCGGCGGTCGTTATTGTACCTAATTGCCCCCCGGAGCCGACGGCACTTCACTCCAGCGCAAATCGCCACCTTGGCAGAGACGGACGCAACGAAGGCCCAGACAAGCAAGAAGGAAGATTCCGTGCGAGCAGCAGAGATCCGAAAAGCCGCCTCGGAGTCTCTCCTCGAGTTTGTTGCGAAGCACGGGAAGGAGGTCGTGATGGATACGGGTGGAAGCTTGCTCGTTAGCGAGATCATGCTTCAAGCGGATGGCGGTAAGTACTCCCGGAGTTTCCGCCTGCCGTCCTTCACCAACGACCAATCATCTCGTATTCACTCGTCTCGTACAGACCGGTCCGCGGCCACTGAAACCCTACTCGAATTGATTGCCATCGCCTATCCCACTCCAGCTACCTCCTTAACGCACCCAATCGACGCCTCGCACGTCGCGAGGCTGTATAAAACGCTCTTGCAGGGTGGACACTACGATCAATCCTCGAAATCCGTCACAAAACCTTCATCTTCGTTTTCCGCATCGGCATTTGCCTCGTCGTTCCTGGCTGCCGTTGGTCGAGATGTGACCATGGCTATGGCCCAGGGAAACGGTGCATTTGTCGTTGCCGAGCTGTGTAGGCAGGTAAGCACAGGAGGTACGGACGAGGAGAAGAGGTTGTTGCGGACATGGTTCACACAGGAAGGTGTTAGTGAGGAGGTTCGGGACAAGGATATTCGGGGCAAGAGCGTGCTCCTGGAGAGCATCGACGCCTTGTTATCCACGTAATGTGATACTTGCCCATGTTTGTTGAACTAATGGGTGACTATCCGTAAGGCTACACCGTGTACACACGAGTCTAGATGAATATCTAGAGCCTTTTGAGGGAACTGTCAGGACCCCGTCCGTTGCCCCGGGCCGTTGATATTGTCTCCAAACCACGCATCTGGAATCACGACGCTGCCGCTGTTTCGCTCGAAAACCGGCCAACCTTCCAAATTACCGGGGCCGGGAAGGACCGCTACCCCACCTGCTTCAAGCCCACAAGGTACCGGTGTCATCTCTATGCTTGCGCTTTTGATTTTGTCCGCCTACGCTGTGCGGGGTGTCTCAGATATTGAGAAATAGACCTCGGCTAATGGAACCCTACTGGAACGGATATGTATATTTCTAGTGTTACGGATAGTCACCCAATGACCTTGTAACGTCCTTCCTGACTCAATTGGGAATATTCCAGAATCTAGCTGGCGTCATTTATACACAGGGCTACAAGAAAGGAGAGAATCACGAGCAGAGACGCAAAAGTGTCATCAAGTGTTGGGAGAGTCGGCGGCAGCGAGGAGACGGACAACGAGGAGAAAAAATCACAGGAAAGATCATGAAACTTTCGTAAAAGTCCTGAACACAACGATGCAAAATAAATGCGAAAGATCTGGAAAGAGGAAATAAAGTATAGTAGTAAAATTATAGTCGACGTCCGCTAAAGTCCCAAACTCATCATCAATATCCTGTCAAGCGGACCGCGCTACGGTCGCTGCTGCTGCTGCGTGGGTCATAAGGGTTGAACTCTCCACTTGAAGCTCGGTAAGGTGAAGGCGACACGAGATTATCACTGCTTTGGCCCCATTGTATCATATCACTGTGCTGTAAGGGGACGAAAGGAGCAGAGTCAGAATCTCGTTGATGGAAGGGTTCGACGACCTCCGCGGCGCCAACACTCGGACCAGTCTCACGTGGAAGGAGAGTTCCTGAGGGGTGTCTTTGCGTTGCAGCGCGTCGGCGCCGCAGAATAAAGAAACCAAGGATCGTACCGAAGATGGCCAGGACTGCGAGAACAGCGGCGACAATCCCGCCAATGGCGCCGCCAGACAACGACGAGGCACTGTTGTTGCTGCCGGTATTGGTGTCGTTGTTGTTGCTGCCAGGAGAACCACTTCCAGCCACGGAGTCAACGCGAACGCTGGAAGGCAAGGTAGCAACAGGGTTCGTGGTTTGGGTCTCGACCTTGCCGCTGCCAACAATGACGTAGGTACCATTGCTAGGAATGCCGTTGATGGTCACGTAGACGAACGCTGGTCCGGGTTGGAAGATGTTGGCGTTGGGAGGCATCTGAGAAACGTGGTACGCAATTGAACCGTCATTGTTGACGGTATAGGTGTGGTTCAATTGGAGAGTGCGTTGGCCCATGCTCATGGCGTGAGTGGTCCAACCTGGGCGTATGACCATAATCTTGGTTTTGTCGGCAGCGGTGTTGGCGGAACCAGAATAGGACGAGGGAGGAACGGTGATATCAAAGTATTTACCACCATAAGTGAGGGTCTTGGGAATACCAGTAGGGACAGGACGGTTTGATTGATAGTAGGGGGGATAAAAGTACTCGACTTTATAGGTGGTGGGGAAGGCGGTGGTGGTGTTGACATCAACGTTGGGGTTGGACCCAGCGATCATGACCGAGCCGTCAGGGAGAAGGATAGCACTGGAGTGGTACAAACGGGGGATAGTCGAAGACGACAAACCTTCCGAGTTCCATCGGGAACCCTTAGGTGCGGAAGGATCGTAGATGCTGGGTTGAAGAACGGGTCCAGAAGCCAAGGACATACCGAAGGGCATCTGTCCGTATGTGGGAGTGGTGAGAGTCCTCTCTGCGTATCCAGCGGTACCGTTGAGAGCACCGTTCACAACGAGGAGCTTGCCATCGGGAAGGTTAACGAGTTGACCCATGGTGCGGGACTCCAACATGTCGTCATCCTGCTCCCAAGCAGGGGCGGATCCGTCGAGTGGCTCAGGGGTGATGCGTTGGCAGTCCTTGGAAGCGGAAACTAACCAGGTATCGCAGAAGGGCCAGGAATAGTTACCCCAATTGTACTCAGGCATGTCGCTACCACCGCAGAAGAGGAGAGTAGGATTGTAGTTGTTCTCCGGGGTCAATGGGAGCATGGCAACACCACCGGAGGCAGGGTATACTCGGATGACGTTGCCGGGAACGTTGGGAAGGCGAACCTCTTCGAAGGTATCGGGGTTCCAAAGCATTGCGGAAACGTTGGCCTGGAGGAACATCTTTCCGGAGGGCATCATGAAGGCGTGAGCGTAAGAGTTGAGACCGGAAGTATCGATCATGAACGGCATTTCCCTGGCGTCGCCCCTGGAGGGATAGAACTCAACAGTGGGCTCAGCGGCACCTCCCTCTTTGGCGGGATCAATGTTGGGGTAGTTCCTATTGATGTAGCCACCGTTCACGAAACCACCGATCAAAGTGATGGTACCATCCGCGAGGGGTTCAGCGGTGGAGTACCAACGGGACTTCTGCATCTGTAACGTCTTCGGATCTTCCCACCATGCGCACTCGGGTTTAGAAACGAGATCCGAGTTGGAGCCAGTGCAAGGTTGGATGATACGAATAGCACGGGTGCCGTCGTAATTCTTGTAGGTCTCGTCGTAGTCCGCTGAGGCGCCGCTGGGACCCATGACTGAACCGAGTTTTCCACCGGGGCCAACAGCGCCATTGCCACCGAAGGTGGTATAAGAGCCGTTGGGAAGGTGCATTCCGGAGGCGCAGAAGACGTTGGAGTAGATGTCCATGACTTCCGCCTTGTTGGTAGCAATGTCCCTGGATCGATGCGAGTTAGAGAAGTTGACAAGGCGGCCAAGTAGCGGTTGTAGGCTCACCAAACAGCACCCCAAGCAGGGTGGCCGTTTATCTGGACGGCATTACCCTCGGCCTTGTCAAGGATGTAAACCTTTTCCTCGTTGGCGACAAATAACTGTTGCGGAGCGTGGTGAGGGGGGGTGGAGTAGGCTATGACACGTTGTGGATACGGACCATCATGGCTGATACCAAAGAATCTCCCACTTCAACAATTGAACCAGGTTTCTGCGCTACCGCAGCTGAAGCAAGCCCGAGGGCCAGCAAGGGAAGGGTGGGATACATGGCTCGGTATTCCGAGGCAAAGTATTAAGAGAGAGGATGGGAAAGAAAAAAGAGACTTGGGGTTCCTCTGGAGACGGAGGAGAGGCGGATGTTAAAGAGAAAGGAGTGTGGTTGGGAAGAGAGCAACGGTGATGGGGCGGCTGTCCAGAAGTTGCCTCTTTTGTATTGAGTCCTATTATGTAATCGACTCCAACCAGTGGTTCCTCCCTCCCGGCCGAAGACAAAATGCGCTCGCTAAACTTTGCCATGCCCGCTTGTGTGCAGGTTGAGAGTGTCTACCCACAGGAACGTTCCAAAAGATTGCCCGTGCCGAAGCCCGGAGGTTTGAGGACGAGCACCACACACAGCCTGGGCTATATGCGGCCCTGAAACGGATCAACGAATATGTTCCCTTCGGGTTTCTTCGGGACCCAACCCACGCTCGGCAACCCTCAGACTGCGCACTCGCGCAAAGGGGAAGAAACCCAGGCCTCAGGCTGTTCCCCAACCGTCGACACGAGCGGACAAAAAGACGCTCATGAGGCAGATACATAAAAGGAAACAAGCCCGGTCCGGGATGTCCCACAGAGCCGAGAGCGTCTCTCGGGAACCTCCGGATCATCGGCTTCTTGTGTTGATCAAGGATTTCCCGGCCTCTTTCACGTTGGCAAGGCACCATCTACACCCTCACTCTTGGTCCCCAAACGCTGCAGTCTTGAACCGCAAACACCTCCGGAGTTACGACACGCTTTCGAACATGACCCGTGGCTCGAACCTCTAGCTCGGCTCTCCGCTGGTTGGCAAACGATCCTGATTTGAGAGTGATGCGCCCGGCACATGATTTGTCTTGGTGACCGGAATGTGCCTGACCTTTCATGGAAGTGGCACTGCCTCAAACCCTTCCACAGCTCACTCGACGGGGTGGCTGCCACTGGCCGGTCGGAGTTGAATTCTATCGCACGCTCCCAAACGCCGTTTGAACATTGTAAGGGTGTTTTTTGCTTCCTCCGCTCTACCGCAAATGTCATCCAACCACATTGATGGCAAAGTGCGGGAATTGGTTGATATTTCCATTCACGGACATCGTTACCGTGACCGGGCGTTCACCAGAGGTAAATACGATCAGTGCAACCGTCAGCCAGCATTGTAACCCAGAACAGCCAGCCCGAGATCGCACATACTGTACCGCCAGTACGGCATGCAGGAGGATGGTAGTGGTGTACGAAAACCCACCGCTGGAAACAACCACGTGGTTCCCTGATCTCTCTGGTGTGGTACCCATGATCACGCCCAGTGAATCGTTGTCACTGCTGTGAAATGGAGGGACAACACGCCAAACCAAGAGGATGAACAAGGAGTTCGAACGCTCTCGGTATACATAATACAAGTACTTGTTGTTCCTCCCGACTATTAAAGCACGGACCAGGAGGAGGTATGGAGATACAATAAATGTACAGACCATCACGGTGGGTTACCTGATCCCGGGGATGGTTACATGCACTGGTGTTTAGTACAGCGTGCACGCAATACAAGAAAGAAGGGTGCCACCATCTTAGGTCCTCGCGTCAATCACTTGATCTGGGTCATAACATCGTCGTAACCAGGCATTCCCCTGAACACGGATCCCAGTCTACGCCACTCCCCATCCGGGCTGATCCTCTCCAGTATGGCCGCAAATGCGGAACACAGACCAGAAAGCCCTTCGTAAAGGCTATAAGGCGCATCTGGCCGTCGTAGCTCTCCCTTCCGCGTCATCCCGTGCCAATGAGAACCGAGGACAGCCAGGTGAATAGCCTGATAGAATCGTTCTGGCAGCAGATCCTTGTCGTAACCGTCGAGGGCATCGGACGCAGCAAGGAGAGCAAACACACTCCCCGACACTCCATGGCAAAGTCCGACGCCCTTTTTTAGAAACCCCTCCCTGTAAATCAGATCCGATGCTTGGTCTATCGCAGATTTCAACCGTGATTGTAAACCGGGAGAAACGGAGAGCTCGGATGCTCGTTTGAGGATGGTCGAAAATAGTATAACTAATCCTGGAGCTCCGTGACACCATCTGAGCGCGTTTCGGTCGGCTTATTGTTAGCAGATGACTGTTATGAATAAAATCGAGCTCTCACTGGAGTAATTCTTGTTTCTCAGTTGGGGGTTCTTCGCTCGCTTTCGACGACCAATTCCCGTCCTTGCATTGTACAAGCAGCAGCCATTCCACGGTTTGCAAAATAATGGGGATGTGTGCGGCGATGGTATCCAATGGGCACGAGACGATCATTTGGAGTATCCCGGCTATTATAAGGATGAAAAGGCTAAATTTAACCCGATCAGAAACATAGACTCACCAACGCCGTGTGCCGCTCCTAAGTATAACTTATGGTGCCACGACCACATTAATGGCGCCCATGCGGACGGTGCCACGCCAGGTGGCCTCGTTGCTTCAGCTCCCATTGTCCCTCGTTCAATGACGTCATCCACGACCTTCCTCAACGTGTCGAAAGAAATCAGGGCCTTGATATCTCCTGTGAGTGGGGCATCCGAAGATATCTCGGCCGTTATGTTCGAACGCAAGAACAGGAGGGTATAGAGCAGCCCAGCGCGGCCGTAGAGCACTTCACACCCATCATACGGCATTAACGGCACATTTGATGCGTGGACCGGCCGATACAGCGCCAGTTTGACTGCAGAGCGGAGGATCGACACACATCGCTGATAGCTGTGAAGATCGAGAAGTGGTTTCTCTCCTTCCGGTCGACTGAGGTGTTGGACAATGAGAACCGTAGCGCACCCGACGTGGGTCTCCATGAAAGAGACTCTCGAAGCATCCTTGGGTGGCTTCAGGGAGACGGAGCGGACCATGCGCGCACAGGCTTGCCGGGCCGTGGCCTCGAGTTCAGAGGTAGAGGTGTCCGAAAGGTTCAGGTCAGCAACCCGCCAGTCCATGAGTACGATTCCTGAAAGCTTATCAATAGGGAAAATCACCACATCTTCGCGATGATTACCTGATGTCTCGACGTACACGCTTGGGTGGAAGCTCTGAGCCTCATGTCTATGGACCCGTGCGACCTCATTCTTCAGCCGTTTAATCAAGTAGCTTTGGGTCGACTTGAGATCTGTCTCGGTGAAGTTGGAAGTATGCGCTATAAAACGAGCCTGGGGCTCGAGTCCTATCATTGTGTAGGTGAAGGTGGATCGAGTGTGGGAAATTTGTTTGATCGGCTCAGGCTTGAAATTTCTCTTCCGACAAAAAAAGCCCAACCGTTCCATTCTTTGTCTCGCCATGGACGCTTTGTTTGCGAAAGCGGATGCCATACGGCTGCAAAAGAGGAGGAAGTTCAACGATGATGGGTCGCACTCTAAAACACACTCTGGGAAGAAGGAAGTCGAACTTGATTCGACCACCAAATCCGTTCTTCATCGCACCTCTCTTCCAAAATCGCTTCGGCCAGGCTCTCCTCCGCCGGACGGGGCAAAGCAATATTCGCACGTATCGGACAAGAAACTT
>Ga0307517_10009117_pt1 | contig 14130 bp, 8 predicted proteins | sample 23_EM_MG_FD_194515 | JGI IMG/M metagenome (GOLD analysis project Ga0307517, IMG submission 194515) | Populus trichocarpa ectomycorrhiza microbial communities from riparian zone in the Pacific Northwest, United States - 23_EM | ecosystem: Host-associated > Plants > Roots > Unclassified | place...
CTTTCTTATTAATCCAACTCGCATGGACCACGATTTGTTATTTTACTCCCCCTTCACTTTGCAAGGAGGTAGTGGAGCACCACACAGACAGTCATTGCCGACAAATGCACTAGCGGGGAATTTTGTTGATGGAAGCTGTCCACAGAGATGATTGTAACTCAAATTCAAACTTTCCAGCCCAGAAACTGACTTGGGCACCTTACCATAAACCAGATTTCTTGACAACTCCAGGTTCTTCAATGTCCCAACAATCTTTAAACTCCCCAGATCAAATTTCAACTTATTACCTGAAGCCCAAAAACCAACCAAATAATCAGTCTTATTCATCAACCAAACTGGACTGCCTGATATTTCATTGTAGGAAAGATCAATGTAGTCATAGAAATACGTCTCCTTTGGCTTCCAATCATTCAAGTTCATCTTGATCCCGCATTTGGCAAGCTTGAGAGAGTAAATGATGGGAGACGAAGTGACCCAGTTCGGTATTTTCTCAAGGTGGAACTTATTGTAAGACAAATCAAGTGACTCGATGCCTTTAACATTCATTACAGGAAATGGGTCTACAAGAGAGTTGTGAGAGAGATCAAGATTGAATATTTTTGTCAAGTTTCCAAAACTTTTTGGGACAGTTTCTGTGAAGTTGTTCCAAGAAAGATCAAGGGTGTCTAGTGCCTTGAACTTTCCAAGAAAACTTGGGATTGTTCCTGTCAATGCATTGTGGCCTAGTTCAAGGTAAGCAAGGTTCGGAGCCAGGGAGGCTATTGAATTTGGTATTTTACCAGAGAATTTGTTATGTGAAAGTCGAAGAATCCTAAGGTTTGTGAGTGATGAGAGAAAATCAGGTATGGTACCCGTGAGTTTGTTATTTTGTAGACTCAAGAAAGACAGGTCTGTTAGCTTGCTGATTCCAAGAGGAATTGGGCCAGTGAGTAGATTGTTACCAAGTTTAAGCTGACTCAGCTGAGTCAACTCGGCGATTGAGCTCGGTATTAACCCAGTGAACTGGTTGCCTGATAAACTGAGAGCGTAAAGTTGGGTCATCTTGCCTATATCAGAAGGTAACGGACCCGAGAGCTTGTTGTTTTCTATGTAAATGTATTTGAGCTTTGGTAACCGGAATAAAACATCCGGGAATGGACCCGTAATGTTAAGATCAAAAAAATAAATACCATCAAGGTTTTGAACTTTGACGAGAGAGGGTGAGATTGAACCCGTTAAATATCCATTCGGTTTGTCCGGGTTGCCGGTAAGCCATACGGTGTTGACCCGGATCTTGTCGAGGCATGTAATGCCTCCCCAAGAGCAGCAATCGGTGCCCGGTTTCCACGAGCTAAGCATGCCTGATGGATCGTGGGTTATACCCGACTTGAATGCCAAAAGACCCGCATGATCATCGACGTGGCAGGCAGCTGATGTGTGCTTGATAGAACAGAGGATAAGCAGCAGCATTGAGAAGAGGAGAAGAGAGAGGAGCTTCATGTTGATTTTTAGAAAGGAGAAAGGCAAGAAAGAAGACACGTGTAGTTGGGAGTGAGAGTTGGGAGTGGTAAGAAGGGGATTTATATAGGATTCAGTTTCAACTCTTATGGGTCCAACCATCACCCATGTGCTTTTTTTTTAGTTGGTTTGGTATTGTGTTTTAAATAGATAAGATTAAAATTTGAATTATTTTTTATTTAAATTTAAATTGTTTTATATTATTAGATTGTTTTGATATATTAATAATAAAAATAATTTTTAAAAAAATAAAAAAATTATTTTAAAACATATATCACCGCAATCCCAAAAATATTAGTCAACAATAAATATTAGTCAACAATAACTGCTGCTCGCATTGGCATAGATAAATGCACATTGTTCCCTTTTTTAAAAAAAAAAGAGAAGAGAAAATGGTGTTAGGAGACCAAATTTCGGGGGTGCTGAGAGTTATTATTGGCCAAAAGGAAGTCTATGATGGACCTCAACTATAGATGAGCAACTCACTCCCCAATCCCATATTGATTCATGTTGAAGGTGAACATGCAGAAATTAAGAATTGGTTAAGGACATGCAGTGAGATAAGTGTAGGGTTCTTAGGATGGTTATCGTTCGATTTCATTGTATTCCTCCTCGTAAAGCATAGAATACTATTCATTGAAATAATAATTTTTTTTTAATTTTTTATATTAATATTTAAATTCATCATTTAATATTAAATTATTCTTTTTCTATTTAGTTGTTATTATTTTATGACACGGATCCTAGATTTGATGGATTAACTTCGTTTGATGGGTTAACCTGGTTGACTCAGGTTTTTTTTTCTTAATTATTTTTTTCCCATTTTATCTTTTAATATTGATTTAATTGAGAATTAAGTTTCATGATTTGTTTTATTCACTTTTTATTAAGTTATCTTGATCTCATGACCTGAGAATAATATTTAATTGATTAACCCGAGTTGACTACGGTTGTTTTTTGTATCTTTTTTTTAATTGATTTTTTTTCAATTTTATCATTTAACATTGGATCGGTTGATAATTGAGTTTCATAATCTGTTTTGATTAGCTTTTTTATGAGAATATATTAGTCTCACAATCAATGTCACGAGTTTTGATATTTTAACCCTAGTTAAATCAGGTTGTTGTTTTTTATTTTCTTTCTAAGAGTTTATATTGGTTTCATGATTTGTTTCAGGTTGTTTTTCATTAGGTTATCCTGGTCTCATTACCCGAAAATAATGTTTAACGGTTAGCTCGAGTTGACTTGGTTTATTTTTTATGTTTAATTAAGATTTTTAAAAATTACATGGTTCAACATTAGGTCCGACAAGTGTGATTGAGAATCAAACTTTATAATTTATTTTGACTTTCTTTTTATGAGTTATCTCAGTCTCAAGATTAAAGTAGTGGATTTGATACTTCATAATTTATTTTGACTTGTTTTTTATAGAGTTATCATAGTCTTATATACATGGATCATGAATTTGATACATTAATCCAGGTTGATCTAGGTCAATCTAATATATTTTTATTTTAATATTAAAAAAATATATCATCTTAAAATTTTATTTAGTCAAATATTATTTTTACTGAGTGTATGAGTTATTTTTAAACCTGTAAAGTCAACCATATTACATCAAGTAAGCCCCCACACAATTTATTTTTTTATTAAAAAAATATTGATAATATTTAAATTTTTTTAACTCAATTCATGGTATGTATTATTCATCTAGTAAGTAATTAAGGAAATTAGATATTTTGCAGTGATATAGGACAAAAGAAGGGTCCGCGCCCCCTAATAAAGGAAAGAAGTGCATTCAATATATCTTATCTAAACACGGATTTCGCTGACCAAGGTCAAGGACTAGACTAGCAGCCTCATCCATTTCCTTTACTGGTCAAACCCGTCGGCAAAATCCACCGATCGAAATCAAATAGAGAGCACACAGAATCAATCCAACGGTTGTTATTTAATATCCTTTTCAAATTTGCAGGTTGTCATTTCTGTCATGCACTAGGAGGAGATTGAGAATATCCGTGTCTTATAATTTTTTAATATAATTTTTATTTTTCATAAAATATATTATAATCATAAAACAAATATCTAAAAAATATTAATTTAATATTTTTTAAAAGCAAAATTATTCTAAAATGCTAGAGTTACGGAAACAAAAACTACCTTAATCATTTTTATCCTATATCATAGATAGCATCAAGTAATTAACAGGGTTATATCCTTAATGTAAGTTAGCTTCAATGTTAATTGAGACTAAAATTTTATTCTATTAATGTTGATTTTAAGATTTTTGAATTCAAGAAAGCAAACTTATGTAATTAGTAAACCAATCATTTGAAATTAGGTATTGAATATATATATATATATATATGTATATATATATATATATATATATTAGAATAAAGTAACATATTAATGATTAATCCCGAGCGGTGTAACTTAACTGGTTAGGCTTTGAGTTTGTTCTCTAAAGATCACCAGTTCGAGTCCCACAAACCTCAGAGTCACTGGAGGGTTACATGGTCGTTAACTTTAAGGTCCGTGAGATTAGTCGAGGTACGCGCAAGCTAATCCGGACGCCTCATTAATTAAAAAATAAAAAAAAATTGCTCATCATAATATATCTGTTGTTAATTACTTTAGTTTGAACTAAATGAAGATTTTGTTGTTATTTTTTTTTTATTAATATATATTTTGCAAAATGTAAACCAAGAGATGAAGGTGAATAGTGATCTCACCCACATAATCGTATTAGAATGTGACGGTTTTTCATTACATGCAATATCTAAAGAGAAGGTGAAGTAAATGTGTGTGATGTTTTTCTTTGTGAGACATCATTGTTTGAAGAGTTTGTGGAGCGATCATGGACAACTTGATATAGTTGTTTATGATATGAAGGTGTTACCATAAAGTTATTAAAAGTTATAATATAAAAATTAAATTAAATTAATTTTTTTAATTTTTTAAAATTATTTTGATATACTAATGTTAAAAATAAATTTTAAAAATAAAAAATATTTTTAGAAATAATAATAATTACACACTATATGTAGATAAAGTTGTTGTTCACTCATAATTTAGTGACGAGGCTAAAAGTTTTTTAAAATTAATCCATTAAAATAATTATATTACTGATGAAAATTAGTGCAGATGATGACCCACCAAGTCATAAGTCCAATCATTATCGTTATGCTATAAAAAAAATTTATCTCTAGATATTGGTGTGGAAATATCTTCGATTGTGAGGTGTTTGCACATTTAATTATTCCATTGTATATTAAAAAAATATTGTGTAAATGATAATTGAAGATCAAATATTAACGATGGAATTGTTAAATAAGTGCTTATTATGTACATTTAATGAGAAAGATAGCAGAATCGCGTGTATTTTTATCAATTTTAACAAATGGTAAATAAGGAGAAATAAAATGAGATTAAAAAATGATAAGATTTTTGACTTGATAGAAAAAGTTAGAATAATACTGTTGTTATTATTTATTTTTGGATCCTTACCTAAAAAAATAAAAAAATTATAAGAAGAAAACCGGAAAATATATTGCAGTGAGAGAAAAACATGAGGGCGCCCAAAAAATAGACAAAGATTGGTTGAGGAAGTTTAAAAATACAAATATTAAAATTTGACAATATATTTTTAACTGATGAAAGCCCTATTGACAAAGAAAAATCAACTTGAGGAAGAAAAGTTCAAAATCAAATGTTTAACGACTAAATTAGATTTTGTTGAAAAATTAATTGAGTTTATGAATGGTTTGATTGTAAGAAAAATTAATTTTTAAATCGATTTAGGTTTTAATTGGAAAGAATTATATTTGAGAGTCAATTTGATCAAAAATTAAAAGAATTAATATGTTCAGGGACTTAATTAAACTTTGATTTCATTAATTAATGCAATCAAGAGCTTAATTGAAGAAATACCAAAGTTTGGAGTTGATTTGGGTTAAAATTGCAAGAAATTAAAGTCCAAGGACTAAAGTGAATAGGTTGTTATACTATAGGGGGTTAATTGATTTTTCTAAGGGTAATTTTGAAAGAATTAAAAGTTGAAGAGTAAATTAAGGACTTAATTGATTAAATTGAAAACCATTGATTGTTTTGTAAATTGCACTGAAATTCAGGGGTTCAATTGCAATTTGATCCACGGATAAAATTAAAAAAAAAAGAAAATTTTCCTTGAACAGTGGCCCACTTGTTAAATGTCAGAAGTTCAGGGAGCAAATTAAAAATAGCCATTTCCAGGGATACAAACGACGTCGTTTCAAAAACAATTCATCGCCTTCTTCCTCCGGAATCGTTTCAGCAGTAAAGGCACCAAAACCGTTTCAGTCATGGACCACGTTTCCTAGCTGATATCCCTCGCCCCCACGATGCATGAACTCTTGGCATTCTCTAGCTTTATAAAAGCCAGAGAAAGGCCACGAAGGAGGTGGAGGAGAGAACAAAAAGGAAAAGAGGAGAGGACAAAAAGAAGACGGAAAAAAACAGAAGGAAAAGAGAAAAAAAGAAAGGAAAACAGAGAGAACCAAAAAGTAGAAAACAGTTGAAAAAACCAAGGGAAGGAGGACGAAGAGAAAAAAACCAGAGGCACATTAAAAAAAAAAACAGAGGCAGAAATAGATAAGGAGAGAAGTTAGCTTTGGCCAGTCAGCACACCTTCGCTATTGTCTTCGTCATCAAGCTCCATCACCAGGCAAACAATGAGAAAGACAGGGAGAACAAGAGAAGCAAAAAGAAACCAAGCAAAGAAAAGCAAAATCAGAGGAGAAACGTACAAAGAACAGAGGCAGAGGGGAAGAAAGTAGCTTTGGCCTGTCAGCACACCTACGCCATCATCTTCGTCATCAAGCTCTAGCACCAAGTAAGCTGCGTTTTTTTTCTGGGAAATATAATTGCCCTGTCACTATGCAAAGCATGCGTGAATAATTCACGCTTATTCACGCATGCATGCAACACTAGTTTGAGTTAGTGATTAGGCTGAGCCGGCTAGGTTCAGCCCAGTTTGTAAGAGCTGAGCTGGATCCTAGCCCAACCAAAAAATAAAAAAACTAAGGCTAGGTTCGGCCTGGCCTTAAGCTTAGCCAATTCAATTTGATTTGGGGTACGAGTATATTTGGTAAAATTTACCCTTATACCAATCCCCTTTATTTTATTTTCCTTTTAAAAAAATTTATGGTTTTTTCGTGTATTTTTCTATCAATTTTTTATTACTATTAGTTTGTATTTTTATATTGTAAAAATATAAATTTGGTATTAAAATTCCTGGTTTTCTCCGAAATATTGCAAAAAATATATATATGAAAAAACAAAACAAAATACTTTGTTTTCATGCATACGGCCAAGTCTCTCAAAAATATAAAAAAAATTCATATCTTATTTTCATACAAACAAAATTAAAATAAAAATGTATTAGCATGCATTTTGAGTTTTAATAACTAGTTTATTAAAGTATGAGAACTAGGCCTATATTTCAAAAATACCAAAAAAAATATTTTCTTTTAGTATCTGGGATTACAAACTTATATATGTAAAACGTATTTCTGATATTAAAAAGGGAGTTTTTTTTTTATTGACATTAGAACGGTTAGGTTTGTAGCTGATAAGATAATGATCTCCTTAATGAAGAGAATTTATCTTCAACCTTAGACATCCCAACAATCAGACAACTAGTTTAATTAGACAATTAAATAATGCAGCTTATCTTAGGTAAGACATATTAAGGGTGCTAATATCTTCCCTTTACGTAACCAGTCTTTGTGCCTGATTTCTGAGACCACTTAGGGTTCCTAGTGACCAAATACTAGGTGACGATTCTCATTCCCTCTTTCCACTGATAAAGAACAAGAATCCCTTGTCCTGTCCATTTCCCCACACCATATACATATACTTGGATTATATCAGGAGGACGTTCGTTGCGACGCCGCACACGTGCGACAGAGTGACAACTCCACTAGGGACCCTTGTGGATAAGCTTTGTTTTTTTTTTTTTGTGTGATTATCATGTTTGTGTGTTTATTTGGTTTGTGTGTTTATTTTTAATATGCATTTTCTTTTTATTATTTGCTTCGACGCTTTAATTTTGTACATATTTGTTCATGCATTGTATAGAATTGCCTCATGCATCACATGTCTTAAATTTTCAAGCACACACAAGCTTTTAAGTTAGGTGGGGGGATTAACGGTCTACCCTATAACTATGGATCAAGGTTTAGATGCGTGAAACACCCAACTCATATCTGAGTGTCTGCTTGGTAATGATGGGCATACGTGTTTTAACCTTTCCTTACAACGCCCCCATATTGTATTTATAAAGATCATCACTAGGCAGATATGAGACCATTTTGAGACCAAGTATAAAACTTACTCATGCTCACTTAATAGAACTTGTCCTTAAGTTGTATGTGCTACCTTTATTTTGCATTAAGGCAAGCCTTTCTTAAAGCATCTTAAAGTCAAGACTTGCGGGTAACACAATAGTCGCCACTCATGAAATTTTTGTTGTAAAGTTTGGGCAAGAATCAAAATTATTGTTTCATCATGCAAGAGTTATGATTATGTGTCACCCCTTTGAAAAGCGAGCTCATCATATAAAACATGCTCATACATTTATCATGCATGTTGCCATATTGAAACGTAGGCCCCTTACCTAAGGTTTACTATACCTGACTGAGAGAAAAGATGGAAAATGAAGAAAGGGCTCAGATGGAGGCCCATTATCGAAAAGAAATTGAGAGTATCAAAGGTGAAGTAGCTAGACAGATCTGCTTGAACAAGTGCTGAACTTCAAGAATGAAAACGGGTCGTCTATACAGCCTCCTATGGAAACACTATCAGTCCACATCCTTCACACATCTCAGAACTTGGGGGCAAACTTAGTAGTTGGGCATCATTTTGTCCCTTTTGCCCCCATCTATCCGAGTCAAGCTTAGATCATTGTGGATCCAACAGCGAAAGGACCTTCTGATAATAGGTCTACTAATCCCATGGACCATGATAAATGGGGGCTCTAGAAGAGAGATTGAGAGCAGTTGAAGGATATAATTTTATTGACCCTGTGATAGCACTTGAAGTTTGTTTGGTTACAGATATTATGGTGCCGAAGAAGTTTAGAGTGTCGGACTTTGTCAAGTATACCAAACTAGAATGCCCACATACCCATCTCTGGTCATACTACAACAAGATCACTGAAATGATCCATAACAAAAAGATGCTAATATATTTTTTTCCAAGATAGTCTCTCTGGATCCGCCTTGAGCTAGTACATAAGACTAGACAATATCTGGATCAAGACATGGAAAGACCTGGTAGACACCTTCTTGAAGTAGTATAAATTTAATCTGGAAACTGCTCATGATAGAACCAGCTTAATGGATATAGAGAAGGAAAACCAAGAGTCTATGAGAGCATATGCGCAAAGATGGCGGGATAAGGCAACACATGTTCAACCTCCACTAATGGATGAAAAAATGATGATGTTGTTCGCCAACACCTTCCAATCCCCTTATTATGAGCATTTGATGGGAAGCTCGGCTCAACATTTCCATAAAATTATGAGGATTGCTAAAAGAATTGAACAAGCTATCGAGATGGGAAAAATCAGAGGTCTTACCATGGATTCTAGAACAATAATGAGAGATGAATCTGAAGATGGATCTCAAATGAGAAACCTTAGTTATGTGGTCCAGCCAAGTCTTGTTTTAGCATCAACTGCTTAAATATCTTTGTCAAAGATTGATATACCTTTGCCACTCGAGTTTGTTTACCAACATATGTTAGGCTCTAAACTTATTGCCCCGACTCTGTCAAATCTCATGCAATCATTGTTTCCTAGATGGTATAATTCAGATAAGAAATGTGAATATCATGGTGAGGCCCTGGGCCATTCGATTGAAAACTGAAAAAAATTCAAGTATCAAGTTTGGAAGCTAGGTAAGCAAGGGACAAATTAAGTTTTTGAAGAATAGTGGTACATACCATATAGTCACCTCTATTTTTAACAATGACCAGTAACTTGTAAAATGCTGACAAGGTGTAAACAATATGCAATTATCTAGAGAATGAACATTGTATTTTGCTACAATATGCTTTCATATATCAAGAATACATCACATATATTCAATGAATTGTGTTTTGTTCTTTATCTTATTTTTGTCTTGAAATGAAGAGATGTTTCTTTCAAAGGTTATTTTGGTAAAATATTTGATCAAACTCCAACATACGATTAAGGCTAATTAATCCTGAAAAATTAAAAATGTTTTGATTGCAAAAATGACTCGATGTTTGTTAAAATGTCATGATGGGGTGACTAAGCAAATTTTGAACTCACACATGAAATTGAACCACATATCATGTAGCTAAGTTTTAGCAATATGCATAATAACATGTAGTGGATTCAATAGTTATTGACTCGCTAATCATGATTTCTTATAAGTCCGAATCATTACACTTGACGATGTCAAAATTTATCGGTTCTAACATATTGTGCTTCAAATGAGAAAAGACCATATTTGTTCACTCCTTTCACAATTCTTGAAATATCTATCCCTTGCAATCCCATTTTGAGCCTTGAAGAATATTTATTTCAAAAAAGAAACCTTAACATAGATCACACCCCATACCAGGGGCAAATGAGAGATTTTTGTTAGAAAAGATAAAGACAATGTTAGAATCAATGGTAAAGAGAATATTAAGAACAAAAATCCAAAGATTGAGAAAGGGCTAAAAGAAAAAAAAAGACATATACTGAGGGCATCCAAGAAAACTTTGAGGAAGGTTATGTGAAAGCCAAAAAAGTAGAAATTGTTTGCACTTAAAGGCAAGTGAAGGATAAAGGTAGGAGAATGTCTATCAAGTCTAGGAAGGGCAAAAAAGGTTTCAATTAAGAAAAGACACAACAAACACCAAAAGTCAACATAAAAAAAATACTAAGCTACAAACATGTCTTTTGGTATCTTTGATAAAGCCTCTGATGTCTTCAAATGATTAGATTGGTTATTCATCAAATAAAAAGTTGGATTTGCATTACGACCTATGTTAAGAGAATTTTGATATTTAAGGTTAACAAGGTTATATGTCATTTCCTCTATAAAAAAACAACAATAAAAAGAGAGTTTATGAATAGTTGATGTTGATTCTAGGTTTTTGAAACTCTCAAACACCTTTGGAGCTTGTGACTTTCCATTTCTTTCATAGCCATGAACCATAGTCTGCATTACATGCCTTTAAAAGACCTTTTTAATTAAGTAAGCAATTTGAATCGATAAATAGCGCTCTCAAAACTTGAAGAGCTTTTTCATAAGGGTCATTGCTTCATGAATTAAGTTACTGGTTATTATGCATGCTGATAAGATAGATGCTCAAAAGAAATAATCTTTTCTTTTTATATATAAAGCCTCAAGTTTTGACTTGAGCATCTTGTTTTTTTTTTTTTTTAATTCACAGAAGGTCACCTCATCATGTACCATCAAATGATGTACCTGAGATCAGAGATTAAAATTGACACAATGAACTATAGAAAAAACAATTTTAATCTTACAACGAGTCAATTTATGTTTTCAAAATACAAGCCAATCAAAGGACTACATATATTGAATGACGTGTGTTGGGTCTTTGACCAAAGAAGTTCGATTTTCAAAAATACTTTCAAATGCTGACATCTCTTTGATTTCATTTCAATAATCAGACTTGAATAAACATGATCTTTGAAATGCGGGAGTTGATTCTAGAACAAGAAAGATTGTCAAACAAGAAGAATATCGATTGCGTTTTTAAAATTCTTGACAGAAATGACATCAATACTTCTTGATACTTCTTGAAAAGTTGAGCAGTCGAGGGCAATACATTGAACCCTAAGAAGGAAAAGTTGAGCTTTACTCTCAATTGAGAGTAATGTTGTTCAAAGACAGTCTATGATCTAGTGAACTCCAGCAGCAATTGAGAGTAATGTTGCATTTGAAAGACATCTTCATATCTTTATTTGGGTTTACCTTTTGAAACATGGCTATAACTCCCGACATACGTTATCATATAGTTGTATTTGAATGAATGTTAGAAAGACACACACCACCAAGACTGCCTGTGGAATAATCTACTTTGAAGCTCATTGATTTCAAGGTGCACTTCACCAACATGAGCGTGGATAATGAAAAGGAACATCATTGATGATGTCAATTAAACGGGTTGAGAGGAATTCATTTAGAATAATAATGAGCATACAACAATGCGCCTTATACTACAAGCTATGAGATGCATGTCTAAACGACTTGATAGTTCCATAAATGTTAATGATAACATATACGTGAAAAGTATGTTTCAATTGGAGGCAAGTTTGTGGCTGATTGACAATCTAAGACAAGGTCGATACTAGAAAACCTCTTGATAGTTATTGGCAGGATGCACACAACCAATCAAAGAACAATTATTGAGAGAATCCAGGAGATGAATGATTTTTTAAGCTCTTTTATAATGAATCAAGCAACATCACACTCGGGTGTATGGTCAAGCTTAATAAACATCGAAAGTAGTAATCATCGCGAAAAACCCAAGATGGGCATTCCACTTATATCTTAGTGGAAGGCTAGCACACGAATGAGCTAGTGCATCGAAAAAAAAAAGACATTGAATAGCAAATAAAAGCACCCTATGATGATAGAACATCAAAAAAGGGGGCTTATATTTCAAACTAGATAAGGACGCATGCATGTCATCTAACCTCAAAGCATTGCACAAATGTTTTTTGAATTGTTACAGAAAAAAATCCTCGATGAAATTCAGCAATATTATGATGAATCTGAATGGACAAAGAAAGAATCATTGAGTTGATAATAGTAAAGAATCGTAGTTTTGATCTTGGAACCGGAAGAAAAATGAGAAGAACCCTATCATTAAGAAATTTTCAAAGAAAGAAGAAAGTTCGAACCCTGTCATCAGGAAGAACACATAAAATTTTGGTTCTGATTAAAGGAGATCGTCAAATCTGATCTCAGGTTGACCGAGCCGCAACGCAGATTTAGCTTTGGTTAAAGGGAATCATTAGATGGGATTTCAAGTTGACTGAGCTACACACAGACTTTGGTTCTGGTTAAAGCAAATCGCCATATGAGATCTTAGGTTGACCAAGCCACCAACATAGTTTTTAGATTTGGTTAAAGGGGATCGCCAGATAGAATTTCAGGTTGACTGAGCTACACAGACTTTGATTATGTTTAAAGGAGAACGCCAGATTGGATCTCAGATTGTCCGAGCCGCAACACTGATTTTAGCTTTGGTTAAAGGGAATCACCCGATGGAATTTTAGGTTGACCGAGCTACTCACAGACTTTGGTTCTGGTTAAAAGAGATCGCCAGATGACATCTCAGGTTGACCGAGTCGCACACAGATTTTTAGTTTTGGTTAAAGAAAATTGCCAGATGAGATTTCAGGTTGATCGAGCTACAAATGTTTTTTGGTTCTAGTTATATCTTGGAAATGAATATTTAAAATTTCCATTTTAAATAAAATATAGATATGGATATTAGTTTGGTACGAGGAAGTCATTAACCTAAAAACTAAAACGCGTAGGGTAAATACTACACAACTGGTATTGTTCACACCCTCACAAAACACTGTGGATAACTCTATTTATTTTTAAAAAATTATTTTGGCTCTTAAAGTTTTATTTTGAAAGATTTGATCCTGATTGAAGGCCAATTGATTTGGATTTCTAAGGCAATGATGGAATTGGAAGAAAAGAGATCAAAATTAAAAACGCTCCAAACATGGGTGGCGTGCCAGAAGTTTTGGCAAAGAAAACGTTTGGTAATCTAACTTTCAAAATAACAACAATTATACGATTTTGGTGCCTCAATTTCTTTCGAATTCAATTTTTGTGTAAAAGTTTTTTTTTGTTATTTTCGAGTTCCTGGTTAAGAGAGGAGAGAGAGGGAAGTTGACACTGATTTAAGCCACCAAAACGGCCGATATTTGTGTCAAATGATTTCATTTGATAAGGGAAGTTCATATTGGTGTATTTTTACATTTAAAGTTCATGAAAAAACATATTTAAACTCAATTTGATTTTTTATTTCGGGTTGGTTTTGGTTTTTAGGATAGTTTTTTGTTTTTTTTTAAGCAATGGTTAAATTTATCACGGTTCATAAGGTGTTTTACGTCAAAAATGAATTGAAAAACTGAATTTTAGTTCAAAATAACTTAAGCCCTAATTTTTGGCCACTACAGTGGCTGAAATCTGGGTAAATCAGACGACTCACCGTATGATTTTTTTTTTCAAAAAGATTTTTTCTTCCGCCCCACTTGCAACCAAAAAACAAATAAGAGCCCTAAAAAAATGGGCAAGGTGGGCTAGGTTGGCTTGCCAAGTCGAGCAACATCTGACCTTTATTTTTTTTTTCTAAAATATTTTTTTTCTAATTCTTTTTTAAAATTAATGATTTTTTATATAATTTTATTTTAATTTCATTTATTTATATTTAAATTAATATCTCTTCTCTGCCGCGTCCCGATTGGACCGTACAGTGTGATTCTAGCGTCTACCTTGAAACTATTGATGCGAAATCCATCACAACTATCGTCTGTTAACCACAGCACTCAGACTCCGTGATGCCAAGGCCCACCACCGGCGG
>Ga0307517_10009118_pt1 | contig 14127 bp, 18 predicted proteins | sample 23_EM_MG_FD_194515 | JGI IMG/M metagenome (GOLD analysis project Ga0307517, IMG submission 194515) | Populus trichocarpa ectomycorrhiza microbial communities from riparian zone in the Pacific Northwest, United States - 23_EM | ecosystem: Host-associated > Plants > Roots > Unclassified | place...
GCAGAGAGAGTAGCGATGGGATTACGCTGCCTTCTGCGGTGTTCGCCACTAAAACAAAGGGATGGAAGGGATGGGTGCAATGGAAGCAGCAGTAGGGATCACGCTGCCCCGCACTGGGGGGCTGCCCATGCAAATGGGCTTGCAATAAGGTATGGGCACAATGAGGGCAGCGGTAGGGATCACGCTGCCCTGCACTGGGGGGCTGCCTAAGCAAATGGGCTTGCAATAAGGTACAGTATGGGCATAGCGAGCGCAGCGGTAGGGGTCACGCTGCCCCATGCTGGGGGGGCTGCCTATGCAAACAGGCTTGCAATAAGGTATGGGCATAGCGAGGGCAGCGGTAGGGATCTCGCTGCCTCGTGTCGCCCCACTTCCTCCTCCTCGTTCCCTTCTTTTCGCTGATGTGGCATTCAACCGATGGCGGGGCCCGACAATATGGCGTTGTCGTTGGCGTTGTCATTGTCGTCTTGGCGAGGGCGTTTTGGGGGAATTGGGATGCCCACATCCCTCAATGAGGGGAGGGGCATCAATAGGTGACGGACCTTGGGGCTCCGTCGTTGGGGTGACGTGGCGGTCGACAAGGGTGGTGGCAGTCGACAATGTTGGCGGTGGTAGCGAAGGGTGGCGGTGATGTGGCGGATGTGGAGGCGATGAGAACGCCGTTACTTGGCCCATGTGGGCGCTTGCAAAGGGTGACGACGGCGGGGAGTGGGGCCGGTGCGCATTTCGTGAGGCATGGGGAAAAGACGTGGTAGTGTGGAAGCAGTAAATTTCGAAACGAGTTCGAAACTTTGTTGATGATCATGTGAGCGTGTAGGTTTTCGTTTTTCGAAAACGCAAGGTCACACGCTTGGTGGAACTTCGCCGTATTTACAGTAACTTGCCTATATGTAAATTGTTCGAGTTTCAATGTATTACTACATATTCAATGAAATGCTATGTAACACCTGATAAGATCATGCCCCACATTAATAGTGCTACAGAGAATTTGTGCTAGCACTATGTGATACTTCAGGTCTATAACACGCTATGGGAATTTACGTGATTACTACAGGAGATAACATTTGCTATGGTTCACTTCAACTAAAAATCATGTTTTGCTGATGCGGCAGCTCAACAGTAGATAACTCCCCTGCTTCAACTCCTTCTTGTCCCGGAATGAACTTACAACCTCGCCACCACCGTACTTGCCATCTCTCTGATGACTCCCTTTGGACAACATGGACAGGATACCAGAAGTCGCCTCGACGCACAAGTGCACCCCGTCCTGGCCTGTTTCAATAGGTTAGTAGGATGTTGAATGACCTGACTCCCGCTTGTTATCGTACCTGAGGCAAAGTTCCACTCGCAGGCTTGCTCCGAGGTTTTAAAACTCTAACAATTATAAGTGAGATTGAATATTATATTGTAATATTTTTGTACTTACCGCCTTTTTAAGCGCCCATCTGGGAGTAATTCTTTGATGACCTCAGGATCACAAGCATCGCAAAGGAAAGGTTTGTTCTTCAGGAGGTTACTTGCCCTTCCATTCCTCTGGCATCCAATATGCGACCAGTCCTTACATTCATTGCACTGAACAACCTCACCATCCCCTTGATAGTAAACAATATTTCCATCGCCTGTTGCACCGCAGCAGCAGTTGAGATCAAAATCAGAGTTGGGGAGCGAATCTTGGGAAAGAGGAAGTTGAAGACTCGGAACTGCTGTAGTGGGGTGTGTTAAATTCGAGATCTTTGTTGGTGGTGGTGTAGTCTCCTCTTCAGATTCAGGGCCCTCGACTGCCGGAGTAGAGGCAATAGGACTTGGTCTTGTTGGGTGCGTTAAGATGTACCAGCCAGCATCGATCCTTCTTCGGCATCTCCTCATAACCAGCATGCTGAAATGAAATGCGAGGCAGCTTGTCAAGATCTGGCTCTGAAAAATATAGGTTAAAGTGTTCTTGGTATTCCTCGATTCGATTTTCATAGCATTCATCCTGTGCAGCAAGTCCACCATGGAGATGATAAAATGCCTCCCAAATTGCAAAGCCATCAGGAAGTATGATGTCTCGGCCTGTCATATGAGTGTCGTACGTCGCATTTTTCTCAATGATTGGGTATCCCTTGCGCCGCAGGCTGTCATAGGTATAGATTGTCACCGAGTCATTGGGACAGATATATCTTGCAATGAAATGTGAGCATTCGTAGTTGACTAGAACATAGCCAATGAGGTCATAGATGATTCCAGATTCATCATCTGAGTCGGTTCCGTCACTGGTGTCAGGACTGATAGTAGGTGGAAAGTCCCAGCATTGTTGATCTTTCTGTCCAATACACTCATCCCCGATCTCAATCGCAAGGATAACAGGAATTGAGACCACAATATTCCGAATTTCCCTTTGGGCACCAGTGCAGAAAAGTTTGGTGTTGCTTCGGCGCCAGCAGCTATCATCAACAGCAGTTGGCCTGCTCGGAGTCTTCCCTGGCGAGAAACGATCCCTACAAGCTGTGGATATGAGCCCACCGTACTTGATGTAATCATGTGCTTGGAGCTGAAAGAAGCCATCGCACTGCAGAGTTTCGCTTATTTGGATGTGACTTCCACCAGACTCTCAACAGCCTGTGCACTGCTGGATGTCCGCCAGAAGTGTCATAAAATATCCACTCGCATGTGAGTATTTTGTGTTGTGTTCAATACAAGCGAGCCCAGGTAACCAACCCTATGCAAATGATAAAAAATAAATTGTAAGTTAATTGTTTTGGACACACCACAGCAGATTCGGGCCCATTTATCGTCTTAATAATCTTTTTCTTCTTTAAAAAAATTCTGAGTGAATCTCGTTGTGACTCCAGAATAGCGGATGCATCCTTTTCTTTGAAGTCCTCATCAAATCTGTCCTGAAATATGGCGAAAAGAGCTCCTAGCGCAATGTCTGGATCCAGTGGCTCACAGATGGTCTTGAACTCATCAAAATTCCTAGTGATCGCCATGTAAAGAATCTGCAATGGAGTGTCAAGCCAGCATGAATTATCGCTCCACCGGTATGCCGGAGGACCCAGACCTAGGGAATGTCATGGGTTTGTGAACCCATGCGGGTTGGTAATGGTGCCACGGGTGCCTGCAGGTGCGGGTATGGGTTTGACGGGTGTGATGGGACTTGCCGGTCAGTGTGATTAAGTCACACGCGGTTGACACGAACACAATGCCACACCAAAACACAAGCACAACAAGTGAAAACACCATGGAGCATGAGGCATGGAGGGTGGGGGGCTGTAGACACAACGAGAGGGCAGGCATACAAGGTGTGCCTGCATCTTTTTATTTTCATTGTGCATACTGACTACATGAATCTCCGCCATGTCATTCCCTGCCACGTCGACCTGCGCCAATCGACGCCACCTTGTAGACCAGCGTTGCATCAAAAGGTCCTTCACTGTGTCAGGTGGGCGCCCATCATTCTTCTTCCGCCGCTTTTCTTCTGGCCTAGGTGCCCTGGATGGTTTCGTATGACCCAGAATTGCCGCCTTCGCTTTCCAGTACTCTGGGGCACCATATCGTATCGGCACCCCCCTAGGATATTGTTAAATAAGAAATTAAGCAGAAAAACCAACAATGACATATGTAGGTGCCCTTCAAGAAGCCGTTGATAGTATTCCGCAACCTTAACAAGTGAAGACATTCCCTCCATAAATGAGTGATCACAGCCACATGCTGAGTAAAGCTTCCAATGCATCGCTTCCTTGGCATTGTTGGTTTTTGGAATAGATCCCCAGATGTTGATGTCCATTTTCCTTTCTGACTTGAAGAGCATAGACGCATGGGCAGGACGCATCCACCATTCCATCCATGATTTAAGTTGTGGAAAATCACAGATGATTAAATTAGCTCGCAGGTGGAAATCATCAGAGCTTGAGCAATGCAAAAGGCCTAGGGCCTGCTGGACAAATGCGTCTTTCATATCTGGTGGAACAACGCCATTGATCCAAGCAACACGAGTAACTGCAGCTTGAAAATGTTCCTGGCAGCCCCGCAATAAGCGCCCAGTGGCATTGGACAGTTCATCAAAGGATCGAACATCATCAGGATGCAAAGTCCAAAATTCGATAAATGCAGAGGAAAATCCTGCCCTCTCAGCCTCGCTGAAATCTACAACCTATAAAAATGGATAAGTATGAATATTGGCTTGAAGTTCTGTAAATTCTTACTCCAGCGAACAGTTCATCTGTGACCAGATGATTCTGAGATTCCGCCTCGTGAGCAAGGGGGTCCGCAAATTGGAAAAAAGTACCGTATCTCAAAAATGGGTGTAAAAAGAGTTGGGAAGTTGATTTCTGAAGGTTTTGGAGTGTCGATGTCAAAATCTGGCAAGATATTGAAGATTTTGTCTGCCCATGAGATATTTTTTTCTCTTAATTTTTTTCTGATGTTTTAGCTCATTCTGCATCTTTTTCGAAAAACCCCCTAGCGATTTTCTGGACTAACTATCACGTGACTTGCCTTATTTGGATGAATTTGATCTATATATGGTAACCTATCCCTGCATTTTAAAACTGCTATATCTTGACCACTTTTTATCCTATCACCTTGAAACCTTCAGAAATTGATTTCCCAACCCCTTTTACATCCATTTTTGAGATATGGTACTTTTTTCCAATTCACGGACCCCCTTGCTCGTGAGCAATGCTTTGTATGATGCCCAGAAAGTGGTATTTGAAGTGTTCTGCAGATGTGCCATTGGTGTAAGATAGAACTCCTGGAACCCAGCAGAGAAGGTCCGGACAATAGGTTGAGCTGACCACAAGAAGAGAGGTACGTTCCTTCCACCAACCATGCGCTGCGTCACTGACCAATCCATTGATAGGTCCATCCAGAAGTCGCTCCTTGACCATCTGACTTCTCATGAAAGGGGATTGAACAGAGATGACCATAACTACATCAAGCTGCGAGTAGATCACAAAACCAGGGTGTGCTGCAGAGAATTTCGCAAACACAGCAATAAGGGAGTCCCCACCAACAAGAGATTGTGATTTAAGTTTGAGTCGCTCCTTTCCAACTCGTCCCGCATTCAAAAAAACATCTGAGATATCAGCAACAGACTCCCCTGGCCCATTGATTCCGGGAATGCCCACTATTAATGCCAAAGGTCCAGTTGTCGGATTGGCATTAACAAGGGCCTCAAACCGAACTCGTTCAGTCTTAGAGATATGGAGTATATGGCCAGGTCTCACATGTTCATGTTCTCCAGTATTTGCAAAATGCACCCCTCCAGAAAATGTCCATCATAAGGTAGAACGGACGGTGCACCGAATGTGAACCAAGACGGCCCCACATTTACAGGTCTCCTGGAGTTGCCTGTTGATCCCCTTGGGGTGTGTCTGTGGTCGAACAGCGATAGCGCAGTCGGGGTTGTCGCACTCAATGACTCCCAAGCAATCCTGATGTACTCTTTTCCCATTTACCCATTCTTCCGCAAAGTTATCCCCGCCCCGAACTCCATGCGTTTTCGTAGCCCAGTGCACTTGGAGATTGTTGTAAGTGTGGACTTTTTCAAATGTAAAATCTCAGGAAAAAGTTCCGTCCGGCCATCCATCCCAGTTAATATCTGAATCCAAAGCTTTCTTCGCAGGTGGAAGAGGCGCCGTAGCTACAGGGACAGGTGGACATGCAGGTCGTTCTTTATAACAGAAATTGAAGTAGAAATTGAGGTAATAAAGTCTGAAATTGGCATACCACCTGATGGTGGCTACGTAATCAGTGCATCTAACTGCCTTTTCGGTTTGAGCATGTACCTGGTAATCTCTCCTATAATACCAGAATATGTGGTTGGGAAAATAACCATGAACATGAGGTAAGACTCACCTTCTTCATCATATAAGGGGACAATATCACCCCGTGAATGTACAGAGGATCGCAGAGAGGATCCTCGACTGAGAGGACTCAGATCTGGTTCATCCGGGGAAAAGTATTGTATTTATACATATGTTTGAAAAAACCCTCAAAACACGGTTAGTTGGGGAAATAGCATTGGGAATAAAGATATCTCACAAAAACCATCCTGGATGTCATTGGATAGAAGAGAGATGGAAAAAAATTGAGGCTGGGATATCACATAGATAATGGAGCAACTGTCTCATGGGACGATCACTTTCCAAATGGAATCAAAATTAAGAATTGAGAACAAATATGTACAGAGTTCAAACTAATCTACCTGCAAGACAACTGTGAGGCACCTGCAAGACAACTGAGAAACAGTTGCGAGACAGTTGCGTGCATTTCTACTCAGAACTTTAAGGACTTGCGAGCATTAGCACCCTTGCGAGTATCTGCAAGTCATGGTATGCACATCACAATTCACTTGCGAGTCACCTGCAAGTCACTTGCGAGCCACTTGTGAGCACTAATTGTGAACAGCTGCAAGTAACTGCAAGTGGCTGCGAGTACTTGCGAGTAACTGCGAGCACTTGCAAGCAACTGCGAGTACTTGCATGCATATAAAAATTTAGGTAGGCTGCCATGCAGTCGGTGGCAACTTGGTTCGGAGATCACAGCAGGCAAATGGCAGCGGCAGGATGTGACCAGATTCCTGGATGCTTGGAGTTGGTGCCTTGCATGTTTGCAATCAAGATTTAAATTTGTTTTGGTGAGCACATGGCTCACCAGATCATGTGAGGTATTTCAAAGTCTGATTTGTCCAGCTATCAATTCAGCTGGACAAATTGGACTTTGAAATACCCATGTGATGTCATATATTGCCTTGTGTGTTTGGCTACAATCAACATTTCAATAGGATAGACAATTTTTCCAGATACAGTGGTATAAAATATGTACATAAAAAAAAATTAGGAGGGAAGCCCTCATGCAATTACTTATCATGCAACATTTTGTTCCATGAATGCAATCATTCAGAGTCATATGTGACTTAATGGTGTGACATAGTTTTCTGTGCTGTTACACTCAAATAGTATTGATACCCTAGAGGGAGTATTGGACCAACAATGGAGATTGAGGGCTTTATCTAAAGCTATAATCATATATAATTTATTTATCATAAATTTGGACCTTAGGTAAACACCCCTTTATGCGATTTTTGTGAATCTTTGCTGAGAGTGCCCATTTTGGACATTACATTACCATTGTTTGGTTGACCGTCCATGAGTCCAACCCATTGTACTCACACAAAATGAGAGGACTTGGTATGGAAACAGTTTTAGCACACTAATAACATCAAGTGCCAGTGTATTCTGTGAAGAAATTACACGTTGGCATGGGTTAATTCTGAAGAATAACTCTTTTTGATCTGGAGTCCAAAATGTACTGTCATCAACCTTATTTTTTGTGTAAGTCAAGTATGCTAGGTATTCCATTGATATCAACAATTTATGCCCATAGATTGAACTGAGGAATGTATATATATGCAGTTTCTAGAGGGGGCGCTAGTCCAGCACAGTCAGTTATTGGGCAATGTTTTTGTTTCCCACCACCTGAGTTAAAACCAAATTTACAAAGGCTATGGTGCAATGCACAAGAATTTGGGCATTGGGCCTTTGGTACAAATATAATCATGGAACTGATACTAAGTATATATGTCACGGAATCCCCTAGACAATCTGCGAGTCTTCCAAATTAATCTGCGAGTCTTCCTAACTAATCTGCAAGCCTGCAAGCCACTATTGGGCCACTTGTGATCACTTGCGATCAGACGCCTCGCAACTGCTCGCAGGTGACTCGCAGAATTCTCTATGGCCCCAGAGCCCACATGGGATGCAACAAAATGGATTGGGGGTATGGCGGAGAAAGGCACAGTGCAGGCCTAGAAGACTCAAAGTCGGAAAGACCCTCTGGCAGCTAAGGCAGATATGGGGAATGCTCGACATAGCTTGGTACATTGTGGTTGTGAATGGAGGTTGTCGTTGGGTGAGAAAAGCCAGGCCTGTCTGGCAATATGATATATCAGCACACCAACATGGACACTCCAGCCATGGGAGTTCATCTGCATGCATTTTGATGTGGTGAAGGGACGCGGGGTGCGGATAAAGCACCAACAGATGCATATGGCCACAGGGCATGCAGATGTGAATGCGAATGTGAGTGGGCCATAGGAGATAGGAATGAGTGAAGACATGTATGAATTCGAAGGGATGGTGGGCTGTGAAAATGAATGAAGAAGCAAAAGGGCGAATATGAATGAGTGGCAGAGCGTATGAATGTGCACCGCCGATGTGGAGAACCCCATGAGCAAATACATTCAGTTGGACATAGACAGAAACATGTTGTCTAGCATATTAGGAACCCCTGTCATTGTCCTAGTGAAATAAATGTTTTTTTTCGATTTCGATTTCTCTATTTGCCCAATTGGGACATGAGGCGGGTTTGATTGCCCAATCGGGAATTGAGGCGCGTCATGCAAGGGCCTTTGGGCTGAGTTTAAAATTAAATGAAGGCAAATACGGCGCCAAGGGGTGGAAGAAGCCAGAACGTATGTAATGTGATATATCAGAATGCGTATCTAATTAGATTGATTAATGTATCAGGCTTTTTATCTAATTAGATACATGTGATATATCAGCATGCCAGTGGGTGGTGAGAATCTAAATCTGGGGTCACACGAGGTGATGCGACGTGTTAATTGGGTTCGTGTTCTGGTGCCCGTTATTATGATCATGCTCGCGATATGGAAGACAGAGTCCTTTAATGCCTTTGGAGCAAAGGAGAGAAAGTATGTGAAGGAGGAGCGATGGGATTGGCGCGTTGGTGCGAAGGTAGAGTTGTCCAACGGACTTGAGCGCTATTGAGATCGGCCAACCAGGCTGCAGCCCAACCGACAACGAGGCATCAGCGTCCCTCTGCATCCTTATGCACTTTCCAACGGGCCGCAAATCCCTCCTCCTTCCCTCCTTCGAGTTCACTATCGCGTATAATAGTTGGTGCACTGGTCGCCGACGTTTCTCCAGAAGCGGCTCGCCTGATCTGCAAGCTCAAGGTCTCTCGGCAAATATGGATCTGGATAAAACGGGGAGAAGAATGATGAACGGAGGGTCCATTCGTTTAAACTGGGTTCAACAACTTGGACGATTCAAATTTCGAAGTGCTGGGCGCCAGATCCCATTAAAGTGAGGGAAGCTCTGGTGCGATGGTCGCTTCATTGTCAACAATAAAGATATTCAGCAGGACTTCAAAAAAAAAAATAAAAAAAAAAAAAAAACCGACCTTGTCAAGACCTTGTGAATGAAATTCAGCCATAGAACCCATATATATAATTTCGACCTTTCTATTTTTCTGACAAAACATATACTGAGAACACTGGTTGAACAAAGGATTAGACTTACTATTTGTCGAATAAATCAATATACATCCCATCCCAGTCCTTCTTCAACTTGGCATTCGCATTTCCCTCATCTTCCGTATCCGCGAAATGAACCGGAAAAAATTTGCCAAGATAAGGAGGCAAGAAATCTCCGAGACTGAGGAAATCTCCCCGAACGGTATACAGCTTCTCTCCAGCTCCGGCGAACGCAAGCGAGATTCACGAATATACCACTTCCCATAATCAAGGACTCATGACACGGGAAATCCTAGAGAATTACTTCGAAGGGGAGACACCGACTATCAGAGATCGAATGGACAATTTCTGCAGATTTTGATCTTTGGGATGCAAGTGTGTGAGCCACCGCGTCTATTTTGGGGCCCAGGGGTCTCAACCCATAGGTTTAACGATACCATCGGCAGCGAAGATCCAGATGAAGCTGAGAAAGGAGAACAGACTATCCTACAGACCCTCCTCGAGGCCATCTCAATCGATCCCTCTGCATATGTACCTCCACCGCATTCCTTCACCTCGAGTTAACAAGTGGTCCAGAGCGGAGTCCGACGAGCCGCACGCCTGAATGTACCCCTCACCAAAACAACACTCGACGGCATCCTCAGTCGAACATGCGAAGTTGATCCTGTAACCGGAAGGCTCGTGTACGCCGGCGGTCTTCAAAACAAACTCGCCCATCCTCGTCACTTGATCATCGCCCAACGCGAGATGGTCATAAAAGATGGACTAGGCGACAGAGGATGCGACAGGCTCGTCGCCTCGTCGTTCGATGCCGCGGTTGCAGCGGCGCAGCAGGGTGATGTATAAAGGTATTTTTATAAAGGTATTTTTATAAAGGTATTTTTCGCAATTTAATGCAAGCTTCATTTAAATAAGCAAGTTTCGGTCCCAGGCTTCAAAACTTACCGTGCGGTGATACTGTATAACAGGTGAGTTAAAAATTACGGACTATCCTTTATATGGGAAGATAAAGCGTACCCAACGAGTCTCACATCCAGCTTGCCGACATTGGATCACGTCACCCAAGTTGACATTGGGATCCACCACTATCCCACATAAACATCCGTTGAGGGCACCAATATGGCGAGGGGCCCTTTTACGCTTCCCACGTCCAGAGTTCTCAACGTTCCCATCATTTCCTGGGTTGTTCACCTGGGTTCCCACAGCGGATGATATTCTGGCCAATTGGCTACTCGGGATTTCAGCGCTTCCCTGTATTTTCGGGTCAGTACCAAGTTCATAATATCAAGAACTTAATCTCACACTGTTGCTGTTCTGACAGTCACTGATGTCAAAGATCACTTCGTCGACACGCACTGGTGGTGCCATGTCCACGTCCTCGGACATTTGGCTCGGACCCGAAACCTCGGCGTTCATAGTTGGACTGTCGGGGGGTATTTCTGTCTCTCGTGTCTCTTCTCTTGCATCCGCCACTCTGTCATCATACTCCCTCTCCTTTGTCCCCTCATCCCCTGTGTCATCAGCGTTTTCATCGGAGTCGCGTTCTTCGTCAGAATCCAAATCTGAATGACTGCAATTCGGTAAGAATTTGCTTCCTCCCTCCGGATACAATGATACGACACAATACCTTGCGGGGATATGGGCGCGATGGCTCTCAGAGATGACTAGAGGTGGGATTTTCGATTTTTTGACACGTTTCATGACTATATGACCTCGTTTCGCCCATATCTTCTTCATTTCAGTTGTCTCGAAGTTTGAGAGCTTCCAAAGATGCTCATACGTCGAAAGCAGGGCCGATTTATGGGCCTCCTGGAAATGGGCTTTCAAAAAGTACTTCCAGACGGCTGGTGCACTTTTCGAACAGAGAGGGCAGGTGACAGGCACATTTGAACACGGGGAAGAGGGAGATGACTCCGCCGCGACGCTGTATGAGTACTTCATCTTCACTAGGCAACCTCGGGATAACGTTTGATTGATTTTTTGACTGCGATTAGCACCTTTTCCTTTGGCCAAAAAGAATTCGCAGAAGGGTGGTGGCCGGAGGCATAACCCACAAATTTCAGTCGATTGAGTGATGCCGGGATCGTGGAGAATATGGGCACCAATGTGCTCAAGTACTCGTTGACCTTGTGATAGGTCAAGAGTAACTGCTGGAGAGCACCGCGGACAACTCGACACTCCATGGTCCTCAACTGGTTGCTGACTCTCGCAGACAAAGCATGCACGACCTAATCATTCACGGTAACTTGTAAGATGGTTATTACATTTGATGTTATCCACGTACCTGATGCCTCGCAATATGGATATTCACGGTGGGGAGTAACCTTCGGTACACTCTTGAGGTGAGATTTTGTTAGACCTTGGAAGATGCTAGCAGTAAGCGCAACAAGAACTGAGCTTTGAAATAGATAGAATGGAATATTCGTATGAGTTTTCGACAGGGATGGATTTACGACCTGAATGAGACGACCAGGAACTGTGAATGAACGTTCTTTGATTGTGTATGTCCTCCAATCGTGCTTTTGATCAGGATCATCGTCTGATGTTGCGGGGCGTAGGCCCAGCATTTGATACGAAATTTTGACCCTGTCTTCATCAAGCATTTCGACGGGGACAGAATCTGCAAAATCGCCATCAATTTTTATATCATTTACTTCACCAATGCATATCCAGAAGCGCTTTTCGGAGTAAAGGAGGGTGGTGATAGGGTCCGAGATAACAAGCACCTCGGTTTCATCAGTTGGAGGGTTAGAAAGGGACCCGCCGCCGGTATTTTCGTTGAGACTGCTATTTTTAACATATCGTTTGTCGTCTTGCACCCGTCTCAGGCGGTCCGTGGAGCTTGCATGCTTTCGGAATTTGCTGGATCGTGCCAGAGCTCGAGAATTGGCCATCTCGACTCCGTTAATAAGAACTTTGCTGCTGAATACTGCCCCACTCTGCCGCTGGACTGGGACGCTTTCCGAAGAGACGCTGTCCGAAGAGAGAAGTTCATCCAATCTATCTTCAACTTCAACCCGGGCTTCCGACTCCTCAACACGTTGCGAATTGTTTCTGCCACCATTTATATTCGGTGTTTGAGAGGAAGGGTCTGAAGGGATAGCATCCAGGATATGATATTCCAGGCTCTCATCGATGTCGTCTTCCGCAAGAGGAACATCAAACAAGAGTACCCCGAACGGTGCGAGGAGATCGACACCTGGTGTTCCTTCCAATTCGGTAAGGACAACTTTAACAAAGCCACATTCATCTTCAACGAGACGCCTCCCATGATTCCATGACGTTTGGAGTGAAACATCCTTGACCTTGACATTTCCCCTCCAGGAAGAGGGTTTGATATGGTCGGCGCTATCGGGAATCTCTTTCGATTCTCATGACAATGTCGGGAGCTTCAGCCGCCGAGGAGCTCGATCCCATTGAGGTTATTTAGCCAGGATGTTTGAAACCTCCGTTGTTCCAGCAAGGCGACAAACCAGCTGAAGGATATCTAGGTTCGCATCGTTTCCAACCATTGTGCGAAGGATCCCGAATAATTCTTCGAGGCGGTCAGTTGCAAGAAAAATGATCCATAACTCTCCATCGGGATCGTCTATCTTTGCTTTCGCCACGCAGAATAAAACATTCTTGATCATAATCATCAGGTCAATGTAAAGGTTGGTGGGGATGAAGTCTTTCCCAGCCAATTTGTAGAGTGCAAGTGCGAGATGCGCAGCAGCGCTAAGGTGCTCAATCTGCTCCGAAAGCGAGAGGTCGACACACAGGTAAGGAAATACCATGTGGTATAGAAGCTTTCCCAGCACCCATACTGCTTCCCGAGCCTTTTGAAATCCAGGATGAGGGTTGGTAGAGATGCGAGGCAGACTCCAAATGTCCTTCAACATGTCAAAGGCCAGTTTGACGTCTTGTTGATCATCTGGATTGAACAATGATCGGATATGAGATGCCGATAATCCACTAGACTTGAAATGGTCCTTGAGGATGCCTGGTGTCACCCGAAAACCATTAACGACGACTCCTCGATGGCGAAGAAGAAGATTGCGAAACCGTTTGAAGACGTGTTTCCAATCCTTGTCACATGTTAGATCATCGTCACCAACATGAAGATTAAGGAAGGTCAGAGGTCCCAGGAGGGGATATATAGGTGAGTCCAGGGATAACTGGTGTTTGAAAGTGAGCTGAATAAATGCGGCTCCTCGACGACTTTCCCCATCCGAGGTAATGCACACGATTCGAAGTCTGGTTGTGTCCTGGAGATTGTTCACACCAGTGAGGACTGTTTGAATTAATCCGGCATGCTCTTCTCCTGTTTCTTGCTTGCAATCTCCCGATACAAAGACGGGATGACCAGGGTAGATGCGATTGTCTTTGCATAAAATTCCCAAAGCGGCAACGGTGGCCTAAAAATAGAATGTGATCAATCCTCGATGCACAAGCAAATCTCGCCGTCTCACCTCTCCTGCATAATGAACGACCCCATCATCAAGGCATTGAAATAGTTCCTCCATGTCTCCTTCATTCACAAATTCCATTGAGGTTCTGCTAGCGTGTTGCCTACACACTCCAAGGAAGAAGTTCGTCTTCGGGTCCCAACGGATCCATGTATGACGCAAGGAGCCCTCGCGCACCCTTCTTCTGGCGGAGACCGATGGTGAGGATGCGGTCGACTCGGTTTGCCTTCCCACGAGCACATACAACTTTAGTAAGATTAGTTTTAAGTTTTTAGGTCTAATAATCAGTTCGTGGCCAATCAGAAGCAATAGAAAGACCCAGCCTTAGATGCTATATTTCTATATCATATAGTGGTAACTGCCCAATAAAGTGATTGATCCACACCAGCAACTGCCCACCACCCAAATTTTAGTCACATG
>Ga0307517_10009119_pt1 | contig 14126 bp, 9 predicted proteins | sample 23_EM_MG_FD_194515 | JGI IMG/M metagenome (GOLD analysis project Ga0307517, IMG submission 194515) | Populus trichocarpa ectomycorrhiza microbial communities from riparian zone in the Pacific Northwest, United States - 23_EM | ecosystem: Host-associated > Plants > Roots > Unclassified | place...
GCTTGAGCGCTACTGATGGTAATTGAATTGTCACATGTTTTTAGCAATATTATATAATTGTTATCGTCCCGGGCCGGTACTTCCTTTCAACTCGTGACAAACACAAGGCTGAAGAAGATGGCCAACGAACATCGCATCCTCAGCTTCTCAGCGCCATTAGGGTAGTTCAAAGTTGGCCGCCGTTCGCCGTCGCATTTCGCTTTGAACTACCCTATTGAACTTCCTTTCTATTCACTTTGGCATTTCTAAACCATGTCAGCATCGACCCATCACCGTACTACACACGGCCCACAAATGTTCAGCGGGGCAACAAATCCCACCATCCAGGGAGGAACATTCCAGTTGGCCGATACAATCACCAATATCAAAAGTCCGGAGATTTCGCAGAGAGGTATGTCGGTATTCTCTGGGCGGGCTGAGCTTGAAATATCCATTCTTGGACCAGGACTAGATATTTTGCGGGAACATGTTGCTGTCGGCGCTTTCCACAACTCGGCGGAGAGGTTCGACCCACCGAAGTGCCATCCGAAGACCCGGGAGGCTATCCTTGCAAAGATTGAGGCTTGGGTGGAGGAGCGTCCCGAGAATGGAGGTCGCCTTGTCCTCTGGATGTACGGTCCAGCAGGTGCAGGAAAATCGGCGATCGCGCAATCCATCGCAGAGCTATGCGAGGCGTTTTTGGCTGCGAGTTTTTTCTTCTCTCGGACCGCCCAAGGTCGCAGCGACAACTCGAGGCTAGTCGCAACTATCGTCTGGCAGCTCATCAGGGTCATCCCTGAGATACGTCAAATCGTTCTCTCTGCACTCGAATACGACCCAACGCTCCTATCTCAAACACCAGCCACACAGATGAAAGCCCTGATCATCGATCCCATGAACCAGGTCCCGATTGATCGATTGGCCAAGCGTCCGCGTCTGGTTATTATTGACGGGCTTGACGAGTGCCTCCCACCCGAATCGCAAGATGTTATCCTGGACATCCTCTCGACATCTCTCCAGCGCTTGAAAACCCCGCTCTATTTCCTCATAGCCAGTCGCCCCCATACCAACATTCGACATGCCTTCAGTTCCGACGCATTTCGCTCCATCATCGACACCCTTCCACTTGAACACGACTACCAATCCACTCAAGACATTCGTCGTTACCTCACATCAAGCTTTGAGAAAATCCGAGGCAAACATGTATACCTTCCTTCATCCTGGCCAAAAGCAAACGATATCAAAGTTCTCGTTAAGAAATCATCTGGCCAATTCATCTATGCCGCGACGGTCATTCGTTACATCGCACGGGGTCACCACGGACATGAGAAGAGACTCAACATTGTTTTGAAGCTACGATCACCCGACAACTCAGCCACCCCTTTCGCCATGCTGGATGCTCTATACCTCCAGATATTTCGGTCCGTTGGGGAGGATGAGATCGAGAAAGTCATGGAAATCCTCGGTGCCCTGGTATTTTTGAAGGAGGACATCACAAAGTTGGCAGATCTGGAGGAATTCTTCAGCTGCAGGCCAGGAGAGTTGACGAGCATCATGGGGGACATGTCTGCCCTTGTTCATGTCCCGGATAGCCGATCCGAATGTGTCAAAATTTACCATGCTTCATTACCCGACTTCCTTCTTGATCCCACTCGATCTCAGTCATTCCGTTTGCACGCTACCACGGTCTATTTCAATCTGGCTCAACACTGTATCGATCGCGTTGACAAAATTTTCGAAAATGGATCCCTGTTATATGCAAAGGTGTTTTCAGAATGCATTTTCGCATCCAAGTCACCTTTCACAGCGGAGCTTAACAATGTTCTGATGAAGTTCAGCATATGGGATTTCCTTCCGGTGCGATTGGGACCATGCCTTAATAATCAGATTGGTCCGATATGCATGAAACTTTTGAACAAGCTCCAGGTTGGTGTCTATCCTTCCATATATCTTTGTAATATATATTCAGGCTGAGGAAACCTTTCTTCATTCAGCGGGAAAGCACTCAATCCTATAAAGCGCAGTTATGCTTTCTTGATAGGTTTATACGCCAGGCATTTTCATCAGTTCGGCAAGACCTTCAGCCAATGATCTTTACAGCTTTCGAAGTCTATACTAAGCTTACTAAACGGTCACCAGATGACTCTCAAATTACTCAACTCACCTACCTTTTATCAGAATTAATGTCGGAAACAAAATTTCCTGTAAAACTCGGACAACACCTTGGACAATACCTTGCTTTTATTATCCCCCGGATTATTTTTGTGTTCAACTCCACATTCGCTGTGGCTGATTCCCGTAATACCAAATTTGCAATTTGGTGTGCGAAGCTTGTATCTAGGGAAGTAGGGTAAGTCTCAAACTGTGAAGACCTCTTGATCTCTTCTCAACCCGCTCAACTAGTAGCGTGGGACGCAATAACCAAAAGAGACTCACTTGGGCAGTGGAGATTCTCGTTCCTCGGTTGTATCTTGCCGAGTCCCTAGCTCACTGCCAGGAGTCCCATGAACTGGCCAACTTACTAAATGGTTACGCACATACAATAATATCCTCCAAACGAGAAATTGATCTGGAATTTTACATCTTCGATCAGATTTCGCGATATATCGAGGTAAAATACACTCCTTGCATATCAAATTCGCTACTGACAGCGGTTCTTACTGAAGCGTTGTGAGGACATGGTAGCTACATATACCCGCACGCATCGCCGTTCAACCCACACTGATAAAATGACAGGAATTGGACCACGGCTTTCGCCGTCGATTGCAGACTTTCAGGAAATCGTTCGTACGACGTTTGCAATTGAGTTGGGCTCGGATACGCACATAAAAATATCACGCAGAAGGATAAAATACTACATCATTTACATAGTTTGAAGTTGTCAGGGAAGGAGACTCGACCAAAGGCGGCAATAGCATTAATACTACAGGAAACTGTTCACGTCCAGGGGAGGGGACGCACCCAACTTTTTATTCTCATCCATAAAGCGTTACATTCAATTTTCTGCCCATGTCAGCCATTACAGTCGTAAATTGTCCCAGGAAGAGTGATGTCAGGCCTGAGGTTCTGCAGATAAATTAAGACGTCTGACGATTTGGAGAGGGAAAAGGTGAAGCGAAGGCGGTGGGTCGGTTAGGTGCTGTGTGAAACGACGTCTACACTTGATGCTAGACTTGATAGAGGTCTTGAGGAAACTGCAAAGATATATACGTGAGCGCTGCGACCCCGAGGTAAGTACTTGACTTGCAGTTCTCGCAATTAATAATATATTATGTAATTATTAAGTAGCTCTGCGTTCTGTTCGTCGTTCCCTGCTTCAACCTCGACATCTTCTTCACACCTTCCGACGCAAAGCAATATGGTTAGTGGTTGCTCTCCACTCTGAATCGTATTTGCGCAAATTCTGCAACGTGGAACTGACCAGGAATTCGCGGCTTCCAATTTTGTGAACCGAGGCGTGGAGCATGCTGGAAATGGTTATTGTAACATGGCTGGGTTTCTAGGACATTGTGCATGGCCAAGGGGAATGAAGGAATGGAGGGTTTCATTCTCCATGTCATGGATGGAACCGAAGGTTGGATCACCTGGTTCCAAATTCATGGTCATCAAGCCACTTTCATATCCTTCCAACATGAACCCGAGTTGACCATTTACTAACAATTCATTAACCTACAGGGCGGAGGACAGCGTTACCCCTATCCAAAATACGTCTGGTCGCCTGCTGGTTCGTCTTCATCTCTTTCCATTAACGTTCCGTCAATTGAACCGTTTTGCTCTAGGTGGTTGGTGGGTGCGTCCGTCGAACTGGGCGACCAACACGGCGGTGGTTGCAATGGGAATTCTTACTATTACATACGGTGTTTGGAACGTCAGCTCAAAGTATGAGGTATGTGTCCGGGTTACCTCCAACTTCCTCTTTCTACCCACTCCTGCCGACCACAAATCGTTGTGGTCTTTTTTTATATAAACTTCTTGTGTTTATCTCTCACTAACGTCCTTTTCCTGTTGGATAGCAACGGGTGGTGCAGCCAGATAGACCAATACCCTCAATGCTGGTGCGTTTGCTCTTTCTCATGCAAACTGTCTTGACACGCCTCCTTTATCGATTCAGTGGGCGAAGGAGTATACGGACAAAAAGAAGGAACATTAGATACCGATTTTTGTTTCCTGGTATATTATATGTGAGTTTCCTAGCATCCAATTTCCGTGCTCTCGTTGACAGTGTTGTCCAGAGAGACAATACATTCGTCTTGTCTGTCGAATTTTTTTTTTTTTTTTTCGGGTTAGGAATGGTCAACCTGTGTCTTCGCCACCAGCGGTAGACGCTACGAAGAGGTGGATAAAGCTATTCCCCTTTTCAGCAATCTGGCTACCCTTTCCTCAATAAATTTATCAACTAATCCAATGAACTGAATCAATCACATGAGCACCTGATATCGTCGGATTTCGCAATCGAGAAAGAAAATCCGGAGAAACCTGGGAGTCATCACGGAGCTCCTAAATGAAAACGACATCAAAGCTCGGCCTCAAAGCTATTCCTAGACATCCCAGTATATATGGTTGGGTTCGGGTTTGCGTACACCAAATCATATGCATTAAAGAAGCTCACAGTCCCAACAGAACCTTTTACAGATGCGCCTCGAGTTCGAATTCGAACCTCTGGTTTTCCCTTTTCAATTCCGGGGCTTCGGAAGAATCGCCTTATCCTCGTTGAAACCCAATCAGATATGTGTATCGGGTCGACAACGATAAGCTTTTGTATAATATTGTTCTCATCACTTGGACTAGAAGCATGTTGAGCAGCACAAGAATCGATTGCCCAGAAGCAACGAACTTAGGGTAACACGCTGTAAATTGGTACCAGATGCAACCTGAGCGGGCTACACGTTATCGCGATGCACACTAATCGATGGCCCCAAGCTTACACCGAAGCACTCATTAAAGCAAGGAGGCAAGGTCATGATGCATCCAGCATCCTCACCGGTCACCTGTTCCGCGGTTCCTTCGACTTGGCAATCTCGCCGCAGATGATATGCAGTGCGATCGGGTTAATGTGTCCCTTTTCTGTCGGAATATCTTCTACCAGCATGAAGGAAAAACACGGATCGTGGCTTTGAGATCTTTATTAAAATTTTATATAGAGGTTTGGTGCTGGAATTTTTAATTCACGAATACAATCAGGTTCTAAATTTCAAGGTTCGGGATTTATCCTTATCCATATACCACAAATCAACCCAGGAGAATTAACAGTTTAAAAAAATGCCAAATCGAGGAGGACATGGGGGACAAAAGGAACGTAAAGATATATAAAAATATCAGGAAGGACGGAATGAAGATTCAGTGGGAACCAGAGATATCTACGTACAGACACGAAAAAAAAGGACGAGTATATCGTTGCATGTGTTTACAGAAAGCAAGAAATGAAGGGTAAAGAGAATAAATAGACGCGCCGTGATAGCATAAATGAATTAGCAACTGCGGTGACAAAATTCCCAAGATGAGGCTAGCCGCATCTTTTGTACAACGAGTAAAACTTCTTCCACTCCCAGAACATAGCAGTGCAACAAAGAGGGCGGTTATTTCGGCGGTGGAGTGGAAGGACCTGAATGAAAAATACACATAAGGAGGGTGAAGTTGGATGAAAGAAGAGATGTTAAATACCAAAAGGCCCAATTCGAGGTGGCGGCTCATTCGCCATGGGTGCAGGGGCAGCCATCGATGGGGTAGGAACAAGAAGAGGATTAGCTAAAAATGAATTCATTAGATTACATTCTCAGAGGTAAAAATATGGTACATACGTCGCCATTGAGTCCATGAAGGCATCTCTCGGACGGGCTCGGGAGGTGGAGGTTGCATGGGCGGAGGCGGAGCAGTTATCTTAGGCACTGTCCGAGCTTTCCTCTCCGGTCTCTTATGAACAGTACGCCAGGCTGGCTTTGCCGGTGGAGGAACATCTTCGATCGCAGGTGGTGGTGGTGGTGGGGGAGCCTCGATCGCCTGATCAGATATATCAACCGCATGAACAACGGGTAAGTGAAGAGCTAAACATACTGGTGGTCTCCATTCTGGCTGAAACTCCCCAGCAGGTCCGAATTTCGTTCTTACAGCCATGAGTTCCGCGATCTCACTGAAGCGAAGCAGAAAAAACATCAACACTCCGGGTAACTAAACAAGAAAGAAATTGGACGCGCTATTGGAGTTGCCTTCTCTCATCTCGCAGCCTTCCTATTTCCCCCAAAAGCACGCGTACTTCATGTGCGATCGCCTTGGTATATTCGATGTGAGGTGGGTTACGACTGCCACTGGATGTACCGAACCCAAAACATATAAGCTCTCAGTGCAACATGAAAAGATCAGAAAGGATCTACCCCGCTATCTGTGGTGAGTAGCTTCCTGGTGGGCCTTGCGGTGCCATGATGTGTGTTTAGGTATGAGTTGTAGAGGTGTTGTGGCAAGTTTCTGTTGCTCGTTGTACGACGACTCGCACGAGGCGCTGATGCATGACTCATTTCCTTTTCGGGACAGTACTAGGGCCAGGCCTTCTCTAAGTTTTTGATTCTGAACCGCTTGGTCCTTGCACGATAATAGCTTGATTTCTACAGCTTCATTGACTGTAACTCGTTTTTTTCTGGCCTTGTCTGACAAAAAATTCTGGAGGTTTCAAATTCTAACTTCCTGCGTTGCCTATTTTGCTGTCGATCCAACTTGCTGAATCTATTTTCGCCTTGGAATGACACCTTCTCCCGGAGAAAAATTCTCCACCCCGTGAAATGGGTATTCTCTACACCAAGTTTATGAATTGTGGAGCAGAAGGCGTGAATACTATGACTGGAGCTGGATCACAATGTGTCCTGAAATCGATCCTTTCCCTGGCAATTTAGGCACGCTGTGAAGTGGTGCAAGTTACCCAATGTGACTCGCTGTTGCTGTACCTTTTCTCTCATATCCACGTGGCGAGATGAACCCTTCGAATCCACCTCCTAATCATGAGATATATATCAGGAAACCTGGGTTCCAGATATGTATATATTGGAGCCGCTAGTACTGTCAATCCAAGGACCTGGTCGCTTCTATCGATAACACGCGCTGGTTAGTGCTCTCTGTGCTCGCCTCATTGCATATTTTAATTGGATAGCCCTTGATTGCGGCTAGACATAACTATCTCCTTTGAAAATTATCATAGAGTAAAACTTTTTCCAACCTCTCTGGATGGTTCTTCGGTATGATTTAATTTCCTACAATGTACTTATCCCAACTGCCGACTTGATTCCTCCCTGCATCTTTCCGGTGAATAACCATACTCACTCCCCGTCGCATTCTTCGTGGGTCCTGACATGAATTCTTACCCCTGAAACGAACATCCTTAGCCGGATCCTACCTATCACACGGAGCAGATAGTGTGTGAATGACTTGAGCTCCGCTGGTCTCGTGTTCTGCTCCAGATCCTTCAAACTATGGACTGGTGCGTCTGAGTCAATTAATACTGTTCTAATATATCACCAGGCCTCAATGGTTTGCCAAGCATCTGGAAATAAATTTCCAACGTATCGGCGTCGCGCACATTTATAGGCCGCGGAATGGGTTGCTTGTCAACCACCCTTATGTCAGATAAGCAATACTGCTTTTGCGCTGCAATCCAATACTCAATACCCGCGTCATGACACTAAGTGCGGGTCAGAGTTCCAGGTGACCGATTCAGAGTGCGAGGTTATTCCGACTGGTGGGCTTCTCCTCACGGAATAGGACTTCAACATTTGTTTATCCTAAGGTTGCCAGGTTATTACTCCTGAAATGATGACCTCAAGCCTTTCGCCTGTCAAGGAAATCCGATGTGGAATCCTAGCCATCCGTGTTTTCTAACGATCGGATTTCTGTTAACTTGTTGGGTCTGAACATCTACTGTCAAGCGGAAATTTGAGATCTCGTTAGTCTGACGATCTATACCAAATTTGCTTTCCAAAGACATCAAACGGCTTCATCGATCGTCGGTCGGTCGTTTCACTTACATGGATGACCCCCAGCATCCTAGAGAGAGTGGCCGAGCAGGCTCCAACACGCGATCTTCATTTCAGCATCATGTTCTCATGGACAGGTTTGTATGTTGCGCGTGCTTTCATGCATACGTGCAACATCATGAAGAGTCCGCTGAATCTCCGATCCAACGCCACGACCCTGGTCTATCCTTAATATTTCCGATTGACAGGTAAAACTACAAATTCAGTCGTTCTTTAGTGGTCGGAATTTGTTAGTTTGACCAGATCAGCTACAACCCCATTGCTATTTAGGGAGACTTGGATAAACGCCACGTCTCTAAGCGCAGCTTGAGGTTTTCCCAATCCAAGACCATCATCCTTTCCTGCAATCGCATCGAAGAAACTCTGTAATTCCACCTGGACCCCTTTCGAAGCAGGGACGTCGATGATATCTTCCTTCTCCTCTTCGGGTTTTGCTTCTGCCTTTACAACGGACGTCACAGTAATCCGCATTACGGAGGCATCTTCTCCGGGCACATCGACTTCGTTGACCGCATCCGTCCCGGTCACGACAAATTCGTCTGCTTGTGGACTTGATGATGTCGGCGGGCCAAATGTCATCACTCCGTGGAAGTGATCTCCTGCTTTGGCCGCGACATGGATTGTATCATGTGGTTTAAGATAGTCCTTGTTCAAGGACGCGAGCCCAGGTAGGTGCGTCAATTCACGTGGAAGCAGAACGCGAAGTGTGGCAATAGTATGCTAACGACGAGTTCAAGTTGGGAGCGACGGTACCGATGTGTTGAGAACTTACCACACTGCCATCTAGCTGTGGAAGGAAAACCTTGGTTACTTACCGTGCTATCGCTCTCATAAAACTTACCAGAAAGCCGCGCTGGTACTACGTTAAACGGGAACCTTTATCAAACGAACATAACAGCGTGGTCCGTCGCTTACATCGGCGGAGACAGTTCTCCAAGGAGTTTTGTACCACTTTGATTCCTTGTCGATATGGTTCACCACAACGGCCCTGAAAAAAATAACCTTTCCTATTTTACCAGAACGAATTACTTCGTCTGACTTCTTTGATACCCGGTTCTGCTTCATAATTCTCCGCTAGTCGCCAGATAAGGCCCTTGGGCTGGTACTCTTGCCTGTATGTGCTGATGAAATTGAGACCCTGCTCAACATCCGGCGCAACGGGCTTCTCGCTCAAAACGTGGTTACCAGCTGCGAGTGCCTTTAGAACGATTGAAGGCTGCAGTGTAATGGGAAGCACAACGATGACCGCAGTTATGTCCACCCTGGCAAGCAAAGCATCCAGATCTGTCGAGGAATCTCCATCGTGATGGATGGATGGAGGCTAGTTCAATTCCAAGGCGACCACAGCCGCTGCGGCGAGATCTCTGGAGCTCTTCTCTGAGCGTGAGTATACTGCCTTCAGAACAGGAGCAGTTTCACCCGAGGCCGCAAGAGCTGCCAGTGTTAAATGGGCTATTACAAATGTGGGGCCGGATGAATATACGAATATTTTACGACGGTCCTGCCAACACTTGAACTAGATATGTTCTCGGCACTAACCTTGCTTAGCGAAAATTCCAGCCCCTAAAATCGCGATCCCTGTTGAGGAAGACATGATTTGCTGAGGCGCTGGGCAATGATAATCAGAGTTGCGGTAATCTACGTCACGTGCGGGTTCCCGACAATTCGCCGAGTCGCCGACTTCCCTGAATGGAGAAACAAATTTAGTAAGAGTTCTACCGGAAAATCCCTTACCTTCCTCCACCCACGGAGTATCTCTGGAATCCTTATTTTTGGCAATCTTGATTCACGATCTCAACCATGTCTTTGAAGGGTCCATCCTGGTCCATCTTGCTCGCGGACAATTATCGGCAGAATTGTAATTCCCCAGGAGGTTGTCGATATTGGGCCGGGGGGATTGTCCTTCGTTTAAGAGCGGAGCACATCTCTCATATTGCTCTTGTTACCTTCACCACTTCTTTCTGGAACTATCAAGTCCAATGGATGCACCAGCGACTCGTAAATTACCGAAGGATTTTCTGTGGGGTTTCGCTACTGGTATGTCTCCTTTTCCTGCTCGCGCACGACGGGAAGAAGGGCGGGGAACAGTTGATGTCCCGGCTTCCGTACTACGCCCCTTTCGGAAATCTAACGGCATTCTTTCACAGCCTCCTTTCAAATTGAGGGGTCTACAGACATTGATGGACGAGGAAAGTCAATATGGGATGACTTTGCGAAGACACCGGGCAAGACATTGGACGGAAAGGATGGCTCGGTAGCGACGGACTCGTACCGCTTATGGAAGGAAGATATTGCCTTACTGGCCGATTACGGCGTCAAGTCCTACCGCTTCTCACTATCTTGGCCCCGGATCATTCCCCTCGGAGGACGCGACGATCCCGTCAACCCCAAAGGCATCGAATTCTACTCAAAGTTCATCGACGAGCTACTTGCAAACGGTATCATCCCATTTGTGGTATGCGCCGGCCGTTTATGATTCTTTTGAATACGCTCACACGAGTACCAGACTCTCTACCATTGGGATCTTCCCCAAGCCCTTCAGGACCGATACGGTGGCTGGTTGAATAAGGACGAAATAGTCAAGGACTAAGCAAAATATGCACGAGTAAGTTTTCGAAACAGTAAACTTACACATCTATTTCTTCCCGACGACTAACCCTTACGGTCTTAAGGTCTGTTTTGAGGCTTTTGGAGATCGCGTCGGACACTGGTGACTTTCACATTGCATAAATAAATAAATTTCCGCTGATTATATATCTAAATTATAGGCTGACATTAAATGAGCCTTGGTGTAGCGCGATTCTGGGATATGGCCGGGGTGTCTTTGCGCCTGGACGGTCGAGTGATCGTGAGCATTCCCCAGAGGGCGACTCATCGACCGAACCTTGGATGTAAGTCCTGAACATTAAGTTATCGGAGAAAATGGTTCTTACCAATTCCTTTTTCTCGAATTTCTGGGGGAATAATCGCGCTGAATTTCTCTCTTTCTAGTGTCGGGCACAGTCTCATTCTTGCCCACGCCCGTGCTGTGAAAATATATCGCGATCAATTCAAGCCCACACAAAAAGGCCAGATCGGTATTACTCTCAACGGCGACTGGGCTATGCCTTATGACGACAACCAAGAAAGTGAGTCGTGCCCACATTAATTCTTCAGTAGTCAAAGGAATAGCATTAATTTCTGTTTCTAGACATCGATGCTGCTCAACATGCTCTTGACTTCGCAATTGGTATATAGACCTTGTCTTTGATATCTTTCTGCCCTTCTGACGGCTACTCCATTTCCCCGTGAATTTTCCTAGGCTGGTACGCGGTAAGTTATCAACCTATCCTTATGTTTACACCGCTACACCAAAGCTGACTTGCGTGATATGGTGTGTGTTCGTTGTATTTTAGGATCCTATTAATCTAGGATTTTATCCTCCATATATGCGAGAAGTTCTCGGAAATCGGATGCCCGACTTCACGCCAGGCGAGTGGGCAATTGTCAAAGGTTCTTCGGATTTCTATGGCATGAACACATACACGACCAATCTCTGCAGTCAGTTCTAGTTCCCCTTTGCTGCCGGTGAACCGGTGAACGGCTGACCTTCGTGCTGACTCTTCTTTTTAAAAGGAGCGGGCGGCGACGACGAATTCCAGGGCAACGTGGACTACACATTTACGCGCCCCGACGGTACGCAGCTAGGGACTCAAGGTGCGGCTTTCGCACATTTCCAATGGGATTCACTTGGGGAGACTGATAATTTGATTAGCACACTGCGCCTGGTTGCAGGATTGTAAGGTTCCTCTCCCACATTTGTCTCAACAACTTACTCATCGGCCTTTCCATCGCGCTTAGACCCCGAAGGGTTCCGTCATGTAAGTCCTTTCCTACGCCATCTCGGAAACATGAGGATATTGACCGATGATCTCTTGCTCATAGCTACTAAACTACCTGTGGAAGGTGCGTTCGAAGCAGATTCAACACCTTTATCATTACTGAATGAACTTGAATGGACACTAGAGGTATAAACTACCAATATTGTGCGTGAGGTTGCAAATTGCGGGTCAAACGATGTTTGACAACTCTCCAGTGTTACAGAAAACGGCTTTGCAGTCAAGGGGGAAGATGATCTACCACTCGAGGAGGCTCTCATCGACAACGACCGTGTACATTACTTCCAGGGAGCCACCGCTGCTCTCATTGACGCAATTCATGAAGATGGTGTTGACATCCGGTCATACTTTCCATGGAGTATCTATATTTCTGCTTCTCTCTTTGAAACCGCCTACTGATTTATTACTCGAGGTTTCCTTGACAATTTCGAGTGGGCTGATGGATACGCCACCCGATTCGGCGTCACCTACGTCGACTACGAGACGAAAACACGCTACCCCAAGGCTTCTGGAAAATTCTTGGTGAAGGTACTTTGATATATATATTTATGGGAAACTCTTACCCAACCATATATTTTCTATTAGTGGTTCAAAGAGCACGATACACCAAGCGAAATTAGTCTAAAGTCGAATAAAGCAAAGAGCCCCACTATGGTCGAGAGGCCCAAGCTCGTCGACAAGACGAACGCGAGCGAATTCAGCACTACGTCGACCGTAAAAGGATCCCCCCCAAGCACACCGTCTCTCAAGACCGCTCAGTCCCGCGGTATCAGATCTCGCCTCTCGCAGTACATTAAATTCGTCCTCTCTTCCTTCAAATCACAGTGAGCATTAACTTTGATAACCCGTCACCGGAAATACGCACACACGCAAAAGCATTCTCCCTTCGTTCCCTTGTCTTCTTCTTTCGTCCTTCTTTTACTCCGATCTCATCCCTACACTTCTGTCATCTTTTCTCCGCTAAATATTACGTCTGCTGGCTTGGCTGATCGGCCCGCGCTTGTCCTTTGAACCTGCCTTTTTTTCCCAATAATTAGTCGCGTGCATTCTTGTACCTCCTGTATTAACTTGTGGTTGTGCGCTAGCCACCGAATTGAAATCTAGATTCATTACACCGACATTCATCTCGAGATCCACGCAAATTTATCTCGATCTTTGCAAGTCATTCAGATAAGTTCTGTCCGTCCACAATCTTGTGTCGGAGACCGGATATATGGCGGTGTATCCCGGTTCACCATTCCATATCAACCTTATCGTTTACGAAGGTAGCACAATCGGCCAATAGTCGGGGTTTCCTTAAAGTTTAAGGACCCCAGGAGTTTGGCTCGTAACTTGTCACAGAGGGGTATATTTTGAAGCAAAGGCTTGTTTGCGATTGCAAGCTGACTAGCGAGTCGTTACATATTGGCTTTCCATGACGGGCGCTTAGCCTGAAAATGGCGAAAACAATATACCTGTGCTCCTGTGACTAGAAGCCTTTGAAGTAGACCCTTTGTAACGACGAACTGGGGGAGAATGGTTGAGATTCCTATTTTATATAAACCAGGTCAATGAGATCTGTCAGATGATCGCCGTTGATCGAGCTAGGTATCTTGTGGCAGTGGTATGCTATCCTCACTTTCTCCGCTTGGAGCTTCTATTATCTATGTACATTGTCAATATATACCTACGTTGAGAAGCGTGCCCAAAGTGAAGCGCTTTCCGACGCTGGGTGATAGAGCCAAGGTTTTTGGTTCATGAGGAATAAATCGGGATTGTCGTCTTAAGGTCCTTTCTTTGAAGGGACCAGGGCGGTGGTCATCGTAAAATGTCGTTCACAGGTAGCGGAGGTGGCATTCTACTGAATTTCAACAGGAAAATATACATGGAGTACCCGTGGAATGTTCCGTATCAATAGGGGGTATTACTGTGTGCTATGGCTATTTCTCTCACATTGTATCTATGTTACCCTTTTAAAGATCCGGATTCAGGAGACAAGGCAATTCGAAACACGGCGTTTGGAATTGGTTTGGAACTTCGAGCAGGGAAAATCATATTACGGAAAGAACTGAAAAAAATAATTCTGCCGACGTATATTGGTAGGAAAGGCGGATGAATTTTTTGGTACTCTAAATTCAATTGCGTACATCTATGGCTGTTGATCTGCACAAGTATTATTTCCGTTATATAGTTCGTATATTTGGTTATATATATGTATTTTTTGTGTTCCCAGAGATTAAAACGGCTTAATTTCGATTTTACCAAGTCAAGAATA
>Ga0307517_10009120_pt1 | contig 14125 bp, 18 predicted proteins | sample 23_EM_MG_FD_194515 | JGI IMG/M metagenome (GOLD analysis project Ga0307517, IMG submission 194515) | Populus trichocarpa ectomycorrhiza microbial communities from riparian zone in the Pacific Northwest, United States - 23_EM | ecosystem: Host-associated > Plants > Roots > Unclassified | place...
GGAAGCTTGCTGATCGCTTTCTCCCGGTCGTTGATGTGTTTGGTGAGATCTTTGAGTGACGTGGTAGGCGAGGGTGAACAAGTGTGAACAAGAGACATCGATCACATATTTACAGGAGGTGCAATCCTACCGCATCGATGTTATCATTCCGGGTGTCAAGCTTCAAGCTTCAAGGTTCGTTACGAGAATTTATCCAGCAGTTGTGGGAGCTCACCCAATCCCGAACACAACCGAATTTCGTGCAGAGGCTAAAAGTGGGCGCCCACAACGAACCTCTTGCACCGACCATCGGTGCTGACCTAAGTTCCTGCAACCACGGGGGTAGATGCTCATGTTATTGATGGCAAGCGCCAGCTAAGTGAGCATACTATAGATCATTACGTGTGCCCAAAACTAATCGCAATGGTTAGGCTAGGATGGAGGATAGTTGGTTTATAGCGCTGGCAGGTTCTTGGTCGCGGCTGGGCAGATAAAAATCGAGGGCCAAGACTTCATCGCCAGACAGACAGGCGTCCGATACACCAAACTATGTTGTATGATGGCGTACGTTTGCTCAGGGTAACAGGATGTCCGATATATAAAGCGCAAGAGGAATCCTGGATCGAGGGGAGGGGGGCCACTCTGCAAAAACGCGGGAAATCGATGTTTCCTTGCTTAGTGAACGTACGTTGCCAACCCCCACTTTTAAGAATGCTGTTGAGATTCTCCGAGCGTCCATGTGGCCTCTTGTGGGAAACCGCAATGGCTGGCGGCATCAGGAAAAACCTCTGCGACTAGGCGATGCTAGGCGATGTTATGCAGTCCTATCCGGAACTATGCGCATAGTGATCGCGTAGAAATCCCCTTAGGCGATCACTATTGGAGTAGCGAGTCCATAGCACCACAATAGACACCCACTAGCGTGGTCGTAGGCAACCATCCTTCTCACGTTTATCACCCAAATATAATTTAAAACAGGCATATTCAATTGGGGAGACTGCGACTAGTTCTATGTAGAATACAAAGCATGTACATGGGAGCCGTAGCTACCAGAGGATCGCCGTTCAGACCGCTGTGCAACCTGAACCCACCGTTCCTTAGATGATCCCTGCATGGAGGCGCTATTTACCAGAAGTTACAGAGTCTAACGACAAACAACTTACTGTGGGCGTAGGACCTACACGCATAGTGCTGTCTGAAATAAGGATATTTAAGTAATACAATGGTGACGAAAGAGCCTTGTCACACCCGCGAGCGGGCAAACGCGTATGCGATCACCGTTCGGTTCGACGAGGACAGCGCAGGTGAATACTTAATGTTTCCTCAGGATGGGGAACGCCTGGTTTCCGTGGACTGGGGAGATCGTGGGCTGCGAGTGCACCAGGACTGGAGAACGTAACGACCGCACCAACGCTGCTTGTACTCGGCTTCTGGCGCACGAACGAACCCGATGGACAAGCTGGAAAAGTGTAGTGAGCTGGGTAGGGACTCATGTGGTCGGAATACCTCTAAGCTCCCCAATTGCGCTTGGCTCGACGTTAAGCTGCTGCTCAAGAAAAGGGCGCGTTCCGTGTCACGCAGACGCGCGAAATTGCCATAAACTGACATTCGTACCGTTCGCGGCAGGATCCCAGGAACACCCTCTCAGCCCTGCTTGCGGCCTCAGTGGCCTCGGCACTGGGTGAGTACGTGGAGGCGGTTGGAAGAGAATATATGGGAATTCTGGTTAAGGAGGTTTACGGGGGGGGGGCGAGCGACGTGCCTGCCTCCCTGTGCCACACCTTATAAGATATGTACGTGTTAAAAGTCCCACGGGCTTGGAAGGGGCCGGGACCTGCTTGCGAGTCAGTTAGTGGACCCCAGCGGCTGTCACCCTCTCCCTTAAGAATCAATACATGCTTACCTTGGCTCGAGTAGGGTAGGCGGGATGTCGAGGCTTTCGACCACCTACATCAGCCACCTCCCTTTACTTCACCTTACCGGCCAGGCGCACCAACATGTAATGACATCGGAAATGATTTCATTTTCTATGTGGGACACCCACCCTATTGGGCCCATGCAATCTGCGCAGTTAGATCTTAACTTCTCTTTCTTTGAACACCTCCCAGCTTGCGCGCGGTTCGTTTGGCACACCGCAGGGCTCTTCCTGACAGGCGCCAAGGTCCTGTTCGAGAACAATCAACCCGGCTAGCAGTGCATAGTTGATGGCTAGCACGGTTAGTGTGTTGTAGTACCGGTTAGCGTCGCATAGTCGCAGAGGTTTTTCCTGATGCCCCTGCCCAGTTCCGGCAGATAGAGTTGCTCTCGGGTTTTGATCTTTCCTCGACGGAGCCGAGAATGATGGATTTCCTTGATGGGCTGTGTCTCTTGATCCTGATCTTCCACCTGAGAGTCGCCGGCGGCACACGGGAACATGCGGCGATGGTTAGGCTGGTCTGTCTGAGACCAAGTAAAGACATGGACCGCATGCATCGATATCATCCGGTGCTCCAAGTGACATAAACACTCCCACTGGGTATATATCTCCGCGTCAAGACAAATGTCAGGCGGCCCTAAACTTGCCCATCCCCTGGGGTCTCGCCATGATGCATGCTGGCATGAGGGACAACTACCAGAGCCCTCCCCTCAGCGCAGACTCGACCACACCCCTCAACCCTGACTCTTTCCTTTTAACCCCGAACAGGAGAGAGTTCGATGTTGAGTATCCGGACTGGCCCTCTCCGTCGTCACCCACGAAGAACTTCCGGTATACCGACAAATCTCAGTCTCCGAGTCGACGACTGCGTCATCCCAGGTTCATCTGCCTCAATTCTGGGCCGCTTTGGTCAAAGCCACTGTTTCGGGGCTTCGAGAGACCGAGCTTCACCCATATTTCCATCCTTATCGCCCTGTCTCTCGCCGCATATCCGGCACTCTACATCCTTACGCTGGTAGCGAACGATAAATCGTTGTCAGTTGTGCGTCTCATCGTTGCCCTGTGGTGTTCGGCGATCGGATTCGCCCTCGGATACATTCTTCTCAAGATTGGAGTGCAACATTTCGAGGCAGCGAGTGAGTTCACGTTAGCGCCTCGGTGTCGTCATTTTTCTAAGATCGCGCTTTAAACAGCATGGGCCACTGTGATCCACATGAGTCACGAAGGTGACGGAATGAAACTCCGTGATCTGGCTAGGAACTCGCGTACTCCAACAAACTTTCTGGCCGCCGTCCGGATCCTTCTATCTCGTTTATGGAATCGAGGGACAGCCAGATATTCGCGTAGATCATACGAGTCCGTTTTCAAATCATCCCCTGTTCCACACAATCTCATATTCCTGCAGCAAACGGCCATGGTCCTTATTCTTGGGGTTGTTTATCATTATCGCCATTCTGGGTCCCATGTTACCCTTCCTGTTTGGGCGTATAATGGTGATCGAAACCTCTGTCCGCGTACGTGTCATAAGCCTATCCCTTCCTCGGGCTTTCCTAATATCCGAATAGAATCAACGCAAGGTATACCGGGAAGTTTTGATCGCTGGAGACTTGTGCCAGGAGGATATTGAGCGGGCGACTTTCCAACTTGGGGCATTCCAGGTTAGCCGGTAGTGACTGGACCTGAGCCCACCCGTTCTAACACTATCTCCAGAGTTTTGCCCAAACCTGGACCTTGCTCCCATATGGCAGAAGCGCGCCGGACACTGCCGAGTTTGTTTACGGAGGCGAAACCGTCTATCTTCCCCAACCGAGGTCGTCACAATTCGTCCCTGGTGGCTCCGGGGATGGGACTTTCAATGTAAATCAATCTGTGTCGATAGACCTGAAAGATACCCCGAACAACACTCTTGCGTTGACGGGTAGGAACACCGAGAGCGAGGCCAGTGCGGTTTTACGGTATGGGTTCCCTTTTTGTTAAACACGCAGCTCAGTGTTCTGATATCCACCTTCTCTAGATACCCCCAGTGGGGAATCAGGATTCATTGCGAGAAGTTGCCCAACCCTGAAGTCAACTTGTAAAGCAACTTGCTGCACCTTTCTTCGAACAATCTTACTGATTCTCCCCACCTTGCAGGATACCCGTATCGAGCCAATCACTCACCTACGCTTTCCTTCCTCAAGATCTCCTTAGGAACTTGTTTGGGACGTACGGCATGGATCTACCGGAATCGCTTACCGTACCAGGTCTTCGCCTTCTGGACCCGAACGACTCTATCCCGCCAGGTGTCGACCCCTCGACGATTTCCTACGTCGGCGAGTTCTTGTAGCCCTCTAATACGTCCCTTGCATCTGACCCATGCATTACAGTCAGATGGTTGAACAATGGTGTAGCCCACAGCTTCCACACACGCACAGTTCTTGACACGGGTTCGATTAGTGATCAGGGATGGACGACGGTTGAGACAGTCCTCGTCCGACTCAACACTAGTTTCACACCTTCCGGCCGTTTCCCCATATACGGCGAGCCGGTGGCCGATCTCAACGGAGTGGAAACCAGGATCGGTTACGACGCCGTTGTCTGCGTGCAAAGGTACGATCCTTGGATCGTCGAAGCATACAACACGTCCGTCGGATCACCCACCGTTCTGCGCATCGTCGAGGAGGGTTACGGAAGTACCTTGATGTTGCCGAACGGAGGTATCCGAGGGCCCCCTCTCGCAAACACCAGGAATCTCAACACGACTGGAAAGAACCGGGCGTTCTACGTAGCCCACGATAATAGTGTCAATCAGATGGTGAAAGATAACGGGAGGGACCGTTTCTACGTCCCCTCCCCCACTGTGAGCCCCGCGGTACCCTTACATGCTACATCATTCCTGATCTGGACCTACCTCACAGGCCATTTCTTTCACCGATGGGGCCGGACCCGAGGGATACACCGAACTGTCCCCAGACCGGTTCGCGGTTATCCGTGCACGAGTCGACGCGGCCAACGTTCTACCATACCTTGCAGGGTCGGCGCCGGTAGTCGCACAACGGTACCCAGATCAGACGCTCGCATACGTCACTTACAAGCAGTGGCAACTGATTGGTCTCCCGGCACTCGTCCTGGTTCTGGGAATCATTGGAGAACTTTTCGTGCCGACGTTACCACATAATATTCCACGGAGAGGATTTGGGGTGTACAGTTGGCTTGCGTTGCTGCAATCTGAGGTACGTGTGCTCAGTCGCGTTCAGAGCACAAGGACTAAACTGCTTTTGGTATTTAGGAGTTGCGATTCGAGGTGACTAATGAACTCGAGAAGTTAATGAGCCTCGACGAGTTGGAGGAAAAACTCTCGGAGAACCAGGTCAAGTTTGTCGTATAAAAGGATGGCATGTGAATCTTTCGAGCCATCACACTGGACCCTTTCTTGTTTCCCTCAAGTTCTTCCTTGTCGGTAGAACGGGATAATCACGATGACGACAACGTGTAATATGATAATATGTAATCTATTTGGCTCCGTCGGTGCACCATGATGAGGACGTTCGCGACGGCGTGGGGCGGTTGCCTGTCGGATGGTTATGGGTTGACGAAAAGTTGGCAATGCACACGGGGTGGGCGGAGTACACGTTGAAGATGTGTGTCTAGTAGTACTATTCACTAGGCAAGGGCAGTCGCCCGTCCATCTACATAAACATCTTCGCGCAGCTTTGGCACGACGAGTAGGTACTGTTTCTATTGTGCCCGCAACCAACACACTGGAGATAGCGGTTGCCCCGACCGGAACTGCGACAATTTTGACAATAGGCGTTCGACCCTTGAACAGAGGAGTATGAGACATAGTTTCTATGCCATGGACAATTGCCATGAGAACATCGCAACAACACGCCCCATTTGCGCTCAAAAGCCTTCTTTAATCCAAGCTTCAGCGCGCCAGCACAGTGGGGGGAAGATCCATCAGAGATGCGTCCGATGTTCTTTTTCACGAGCTCAATCGTTTTCGGGTCTTTGAAGTTTGAAATCAGAAGCTCGCACTCCATCTCCATGATCTTCCCTTGGCTAAGCGGGTACATTGGTTCGAGATCACTAGCTGCACTGTTTGAGGACGCGACAAAACACACCTAGCAGTGACCCATGAGAAAACCTCATCCACGACGTTGTACGAAGATACTTTGCTTTTGATGTCCGCGAAGGCACTATCGGAGAGGGGCTCGATTCCTAGCTTAAGTCGATATGTCAATATCGTGCCTGAGACATTTCATGTAAGGTTTCCTTACCAAACTCGCCAGAACGTAAATAGTCTTCGGCGAACAGGGACGAGGTTTAGAAGTTGAGATTCTTTTACGAGTGGGATTCGGGAGAGTGGGAAAGTTTGGAAGAGTGGGAAAGCTCGGGGGAGGTGGAAGGCTTGGGGAAGGGGGAAAGTTCGGGGGAAGGGGAAAGCTCGGGGAAGGGGGAAAGTTTAGGGGAGGAGGAAGGTTCGGGGGAGGGGAAAAGTTCGGGGGAGGGGGAGAGTCGACAGCTTGGGATTTGAGGGGAGCGAACGAGATCGTGTCTGTGCAGCGATAGAAGAAAAGAGAACTCCAGCTGGGGAACTAGTCATTTCTCTCGACGTGGGGTCCAGGCAAGGAAGTACACGTACGCTGAAAATGACCCAGCAATAAGAACTGCACGACTTTCCTCCTTTTCCTCCTTCAATGTCTCATCGTAGGCCCCCGTTGTATCCCCTTCATAGTCGCTGTCAACATGGGGATTTCCCTCCAGCTCGTCTACGAGAGTGTTTTTACCCCCGATGTATCTTACCACTGGTAATCCTCAGCGCCTCGGCAACTCCGTAACCGAACTTTGACTTACATTGACCAAGTTGCTGTGCCTTGTCGCCCATGATTACGCTTGAAAGGTAAACGGGCTTCAGGACAGTCCCAGCCTTCGAATGTCTAGTCCAATACTTCTTGTCAAAGAAGATCCCTTCGCGAACGGATTTTATGAGCGCGGTTTTCACGGCGGCCCAGTGGGTGGGGCTCACGGCCTCCGGGACCTGATCATGTAAAGTGAGTGCTCCTGTATCATGTTGAAAGGTAAAACTGGAACAGACTCACAGCAGGGGAGGCATTCGAAGGGGCTGTGATATCACCATCTTTGTTTGCAACCTCCCACAACGCAGATAAGATTTCTGTGGCATGCTCAAGATCCCCTTGGGCGAAACTGTCGATCTTCTCGTCGACGCTGGCGCGAATCGCTCCCACCGTCGAGTCCCTTACCCAAACGGCTGCGAGTTGGTCGATGTAAAGTCTCCTTATCTCATCGTATCTGCGCCTTTGTCAGTGTGTAGTCAAGGTTAGTAATATATTCCGCTCACTGGGATGCGAATCTACTGAAAGACTCCTCAACAATGTCACACTTCCCCAGTTCCCCGCGTATCTGATTCAGAGCGAGGGTCTTCAGCGCGGGGACATCATACTGTAATGAAAACTTGTCAGATGCCGGACGCTTCGAGTGGACCGGGTACAAACTTTGTCCGCGAGCCGATAAATGGACTTTGGGGACGGTCGGGGGACCTTATTATCAGATAGTGTAACGATTTCAGCACTCCGCGATCTGCGATTCTCCTCAGACCCAAATGGTGCGAACTCTATCACATTCGTGTAGAGATACATCAAAAACGCTTGAAACCTGTAATAACGTCAGCGAAATGTTGGAGATGTTCACGGTAGCATGCACCCACGTCACAAAGGCCATGTCTGGGATTTTGACGATCTTCCCCTTGTTAACGCGTCCTCCGACTTCATCGCAAGCAACATTATCCTCGCCAGGAATCGCGAACGGGTCGGACGAATGAACCTTCGACTTGTTTGTGTGCTCGAACAAGGCGTCCTTTTCATCTTCATCGTCCTCAAGGTCACTGTCGGATAAATATCCGTAGTCTTCCGCGGATTCTTCTTCGTCAATTACTTCCTTGTTGAAGTCTTTCGGTTTGGATTCTGCGAAATTCCCGAAGAGCACTTTGAAAACGATACTGTGAGATTCTGCATAGGTATTAGCGAGTGAGACAGCGGGCTCACGATTCCTGAAGTAAGGGACTGTCTTCAGGACGTGGCTGTTGGAGTAGAGTGTCTTCGGCCGACAGACACGACCGGAGGAGTCCCGGTGCGAGTACAAGATGATCTTGGTGTCGACGAGGTTCCCGGAGGAGATTCCTTGGTTCAGAGCCACACGAAGAGCGTGGGTAGCCGCCATGTTTGCAGGAGACTGAAGTCAGTAACGTCCGTTCTCCGTCCCATTTATACGATGCAGGAGATCGGTCCGCACTCAGAAACACACGAGGGAGACGGACACGAGATACAGACATTTTCGGCTTAGACACCTCTTGGTGGAATTCAACGAACATTACTCCCATGTCACCCGTCCAAGATAGCGCGATGAGATAATTCAGATGGATGATACGATGTGCTTCTTGTAAAGTGTGGCTGGTGGATTAGGGTCAGGCGGGTGTGGTAGATGCCGAGCGGGCGACGGGAGAAGACGGCCACACTTGCGCAGACAGATGGGCACACAAGTTCTCGACCTTCAAGTACATTTACCATTCATCTCTTGCACAGGGACCAGGCCCGAATCGAACACGTTCCTAGTAGTATACTTGGATTCTGAGTATCTCACGAGCCGCGACGATAGAATGGCGCGTTCGCAAGTGGGTCAGTTGGCGAAAATGTGGCGAGGAAGGGCGTGTGCGTGAGCCACTGCTTGTCTACATCATATCACGGTCGAAGAGTAACTTGTGAGGGGGCGATATGAGTGCTCGCTCGGGCGCCCAACTGCGACCAAATCTAGGGGATTTAACCACAGTGAACCTGACGTGAGTTTCTTGGGGAATCGATGAGAATCGTGTGGTGGCTTGAACACCCGTTCAAATACACAGATGCATCTCCTGGTACATGGTCAACATTACGGTCGGCCTTAACGCAAGCGTATTAATGAGGCAGGTCAAATAGCTTAGTTTCAGGCCGGTACGGATAGGATCGCCAGCACCCGCCTCCAGGCGGAGTGGTTCAATGACCATCATCTGTAGCTGGTCTGAGCTCGGCTCGCTGGCAGGGGATGGTCATTGGGTGATTACACACTACAAGAAGCAGAATTATAACATCCTATAGACCTACCAGCCACATACAAAGTGGATGATCAGGAACCTCTGCAAGACGAATCTCAAATCGAGGGAAGGCAAACCACTACAATGAAAACTATCCGCCGTGTCGCTGTATTACACATGTTAACACGCCTGATCTGTATTCACTAGGGAAGGGGGGTCGTCCCTTCCGTCTATAAAAACATCTTCCTACAGCTTTGGCACGACGTGACATTATTGGTCCTGCTGTACCCGCAACCAGCACACTGGAGGTAGCGGTTACCCCAACCGCGATCGATACAACTTTGGCAAAGGATGTTCGATCCGACGGAGGAGTATGAAGGGTGGTTAGTATACCATGGACAACCGCCGTGGGAACATCGCAAGGGCACACAATTCTGTCGCTTGAGCCCGAAGGCCTTCTTCAACCCAAGCTTTAGGGCGTCGGCGGAGTGGGGGGAAGATCCATCAGAGATGCGTCCGATATTCTCTTTCACGAGCGAAATCGCATTCGGGTTTTTGAAGTGCGAAATCAGAAGATCAAACTGTATCTCCGTGATTCTCCTCTGACTAGGCGAACACGTCAGCTCGAGATTACCAACACCACGGTCCGAAGACACGAGAAAACATACTCAGCGGTCACCCACGAGAAAAGCTCGTTCACGGCGTTGTCCAGGGACACCTTGCTTTTGATGTCCGCGAAGGCACTGTCACAGAGGGGCTGAATTTCGAGCTGGGATCGATATATCAACGTCACGCCTGAGTTCGGTTGTGGGGCTCCTTACCAAACTCGCCAGGAGGTGAATGCTCTTCGGTGAACAGGGAGGGGGTGCATCGACCGTGGTCTTTTGGTGAATGTAATTGAGGCGGGAGTCAATACCCTGCGACTTGAGGGGAGCAAACGATATCACGTCTGTGCAGCGATAGAAGAATAGAGATCTCCATCTGGAGATCCAGTCATTCCTTGGGGTCCGGATGGGGCGAGAAACCTCACGCACGCTGAAAATGACCCAGCGACTAGAACCGCACGACTTTCCTCCTTTTCCTCCTCCGGTGTTCCATCGGCAGCTGCCATCGAGTCACTTTCACAGTCACTCTCGAGGTTGACACCTCCCTCCAGGTCGTTTACGAGAACGCTTCCACCCTTGAGATATTTTACCACTGACGACCCTCAACACTTCAGAAAATCCACAACATGATCCCGACGCACATTTGTTCAATTGCCGCTCCTTGTCCTGCATGATCGTGCTTGAGAAGTAAACAGGCTTCAAGACATCCCCAGCCTTCGAGTGTCTAGCCCAATACTTCCTATCAAAGAAGACCCCTTTGCGCACCGACCTTATGAGCGCCATCCTCGTAGAGTCCCAGTGGGTGGGGCTCGTGACCTGCGCGGTCTGACCATGATTGTGTGAAGTAAGTCCTCCAGTATTGCCAAGGAATAGGAAAAATGGAATGGCCTCACAGCAGGAGAGGTATTCGAAGGAGCATTGATATTGCCGTCCTTGTTTGCAATCTCCCACAACGCGGAAACAATTTCTGTCGCGTGGCGGAGATCCCCTTTGACAAAAATGTTGATCTTCTCGTCGGCACTGGTATGTATCGCTTCCGTCGAGTCCCTTATCCAAACGTACGCGAGTTGATCTACGTATAGAGACCTTATCTCGTCGTATCTGCGCCTCTGTCAGTATGCAGCCAGGGTCAGTGATATATCTCGCTCACTGGGATGCGAATCTACTGAAAGACTCCTCGACAATGTCACACTTTCCTAGTTCCCCGCGTATGTGATTCAGAGCGAGGGTCTTCAGTGCGGGGACATCGTACTGTGACGAAGAATTATCAGACGTTGGACGTCTCGAGTGGATAGGGTACAGACTTTGTCCGCGAGCCGGTAAATGGACTTTGGGGACGACCGAGGGACCTGATCATCAGAGAGCGTGACAATTTCAGCGCTTCGCGACCTGCGATTTTCTTCGGACCCAAACGGTGCGAACTCGATCACATTCGTGTAGAGATACATTAGAAAGGCTTGAAACCTGCGGTCATATCAACGAAATGCCGGAGAGGCTGTTGGACTGCACCCACGTCACGAGTGCCACGTCTGGGATCTTGACAACCTTCCCCCTGTCAATGCGTTCCTCATGTTCCTCAAAGAGGGTACTTCTGTCCTCGCCAGGGGCCCCTGGCGGGTCGGAGGGATGAATCTTCGACTTGCTTGTGCAATTGCATGAGGCGACTTTCTCGTCCTCGTCGTCCTCGAGGTCGCTGTCGGACAAGTATCCGTAGTCTTCCCCAGATTCTTCCTCGCTAATTTCTTCCTTACTGAAGCCTTTTGACTGCGATTCTGCGAAATTCCCGAAGAGTACTTTGAAAACGATAGTGTGAGGCTCTGTGTAAGTGGTTCCGAGTGTGGCGGTGGACTAACGATCATCAAAGTAGGGGACTGTCTTCAGGACGCGGCTGTTGGCATAGAGCGCCTTTGGTCGACAGACACGACCGGAGGAGTCCCGATACGAATATAAGATGATCTTGGTGTCGATGAGGCTCCCGGAGGAGATTCCTTGGTTCAAGACCTCACGAAGAGTTGTGGTAGCCGCCATTCCTGCAGGAGGCTAAAGTCAGCGATATTCGTTATCTGTCGTATTTATACGACGCAACAGACCGGGGGGGGTGGCGGAGATTGTATTGGCTAAATGGGCATGAGATGCAGGTATTCAGGGCGTGGGTGCCTCTTAGTGGAACCCAATGAACACCATTCCCATGTCACCCGCTCAAGATACTGCGATGAGGTCATTCAGATGGATGATATGATGCGCTTCTTGCGAGGTGTGGCTGGTGGTACAGGGTCGGTGATGGAAGGGCCACCAGAAGATCAGAAGGCAGACAGATGAGGACACAAGTTCTCGACCTCCAGTACATTTGCCATTCACCCCCTGCACAGGAACCAAGCCCGAATCGAACACATACTTGGATTCTGAGGATCTTACGAGCCGCGATGATAGACTTGCGCGTTCGCAAGTGGATCAATTGGCGACAATGTAGCGAGGAGGGACACGAGCCACCGCCCACATCTCTCGAGATTCGACCAGTTGGCCTCGATGCAAAGGCGTTGACTATCAAGTGGCTTACATAGTTGCAAACCGGCGTGAATAGAATCACCGGGACCTGCCTCCATGCGGCGCGGTTCAGTCGAGTCCCTGACAGGAGGTCATCGATTCATCATTCGGCGATTGCCAGACACAGATTGCGGCGTCCCAGCCTCATATAAAGTGCATGACCAGGAACCATATAACAACACGCCTGATCTGCATTCACTAGAGAAGGGCAGTTATCCCCTCCATCTATATAAACTTCTTCCCACAGTCTCGGCACGACGTGTAGCTACTGCTCCTATAGGACCCACAACTAGCGCACTGGAAGCAGCGGTACCCCCAACCACGATCCATGCAACCTTGGCAATAGGTGTCCGACCCAATGGAGGAGTACGCGGGGAGGTCAGTAGACAATGGGCAACCGCCGTGGGAACATCGCAAGCGCACACAGTTCTGCCGCTTGAGCTCGATGGCCTTCTTGAACCAAAGCTTTAGAGCGTCGGCAGAGTGGGAGGAAGATCCATCAGAGATGCGCCCGATGTTCTCTTTCACGAGCGCAATCGTATTCGGATTTTTGAAGTACGGAATCAGAATATCACACTGCATCTCCATGATCCTCTTCTGACTGGACGAACACGTCAGCCCGAGATCATTGACATTACAATCTGAGGACATGAGAAAACCTACTTGATGGCCACCCACGAGAAAAGCTCGTTCATGACGTTGTCAAACGATACTTTGCTTTCGATGTCCGTGAAGGCACTGTCGCAGAGGGGCTGAATTTCAAGCTGGACTCGATGTATCAGCATCGTGCCTGAGACCTTCGGTTCAAGGGTTTCTTACCAAGCTCGCCAGGATGTGAATGCTCTTTGGTGAACAGGGAGGAGGTGCATCGACCGTGGTCTTTTGGCGAATATAATTCAGACGGGAGTCAACACCCTGCGACTTGAGGGGAGCGAATGAGATTATGTCTGTGCAGCGATAGAAAAATAGAGATCTCCATCTGGGGAACTGGTCGTTTATCGAGGTCCGGATGGAGCAAGAAAATTCACGCACGCTGAAAATGACCCGGCGATTAGAACCGCACGACTTTCCTCCCATTCCTCCTTCAGTGTTCCATCGCTGGCTACAGTCAAGTCACCTTCACAGTCGCTCTCGACGTTGACATCTCCCTCCAGGTCGCTTATAAGAGCGCTTCCACCCTTGAGATATTTTACCACTGGTAACCCTCAGCACTTCAGCAAATCCACAACAAAATCCTGACGCACATTTATTCAATTGCTGTGCCTTGTCCTCCATAATCATGCTTGAGAAGTAAACAGGTTTCAAGACATCCCCAGCCTTCGAGTGTCTGGTCCAATATTTCCTATCGAAGAAGACGCCTTTGTGCATCGACCTTATGAGTGCCATCCTCACAGAGTCCCAGTGGGTGGGGCTCGCGACCTGTGCGGTCTGATTGTGATTGCATGAAGTGAGTCCTCCAGTATTGCCAAGGAACAGGGAAAACGGGTTGGCTCACAGCAGGCGAGGCATTTGAAGGAGCATAGATATCGCCGTCCTTGTTTACAATCTCCCACAACGCGGAAACAATTTCCGTCGCGTGCCGAAGATCCCCTTTGATGAAACTGTCAATCTTCTCGTCGACGCTGGTGCGAATCATTTCCGTCTTCCAGTCCCCTATCCAAACGGACGCAAGTTGATCTATGTATAGAGCCCTTATCTCATCGTATCTGCGTCTGTCAACGTGCAGTCAAGATTGGTGATATATTTTGCTCACCGGGATGCAAATCTACTGAAAGACTCCTCGACGATGTCACACTTCCCCAGCTCATTGCGTATGTGATTCAGAGTGAGGGTCTTCAGTGCGGGGATGTCGTACTGCAATGAAAATCTGTCAGATGCCGGATGCCTGGAGTGGACCGAGTACAAACCTTGTCCGCGAGTCGGTAAATGGACTTTGGAGACGGCCGGGGGACCTGATCATCGGAGAGTGTGGCGATTTCAACGCTTCGTGACCTGCGATTTTCTCCAGACCCAAAC
>Ga0307517_10009121_pt1 | contig 14124 bp, 4 predicted proteins | sample 23_EM_MG_FD_194515 | JGI IMG/M metagenome (GOLD analysis project Ga0307517, IMG submission 194515) | Populus trichocarpa ectomycorrhiza microbial communities from riparian zone in the Pacific Northwest, United States - 23_EM | ecosystem: Host-associated > Plants > Roots > Unclassified | place...
CTATTTTATATTTGATAATATATATATATATATATATATATATATATATATATATATATATATGTTATTTTTAATTTTAAACAGTGAAAACATTTCTTTAATAATTTTATGAAAAGAGTAAATTTTCCAAGGGTGGGAAGTGGCACACTTATCGGTAGATTCTTGGTGCCAAATAATTTGCACCGCAGAAGAAACAAATATCGCGATAGCTTGTTTTGATGACACGGCGAGAATTCGCGGTGCTTTCGTTGGTTTGAATTGTAATAAAATAAGAATCGAAGGGTATTAGTTTCAAAAGAAGCGCCAAAATTTCCTTCTCCTGGCAAGTGGCAAGGACAAAAAAGGGGAATTAAAAAGAAGTCATGTACAAATTTTCTTCTTTATTTACCTTTTATTTTTTGGCTTAATCTCTTGCTCAATGACATTTAACTTTTTGACTCTTGTTGGATTCAGATCTGCAGTCAAAAAAACCCCTTCCCATCACAGGTATCTTCTTTTTTCTTCTTACAGTTCCATTGGTTTCCAGGGAAATACAGAATGATTGAAAAAGAAAGGATGCCATTTTTTTAATCCACAAAAAAGGGACAGGAACATGAAAAGAATAATAACACCTAAAAGTCTCAAATCTTCCCATCTGGGTGTGTTTTTTTTTTTTGTCTTTATTGCATCAATCTTTGGGTTTGATTGATTGCTAGATCATTAGATCCATTTATCTAATAATTTGCTTCTCTTCTTGATTGGTTTTAATGGAACAATGCCTCTTTCTTCTCCTTCTCCTTCTCCTTCTCCTTTGATAAAAGAGAGGGCGTAGCCCTCGAGGGTACAAGGAGAGTTCAAACTCATGTAGCCTAAGATACAAGCTGAGGTGCTAACGATCTACGCAAACCCATTTAGATAGTGTATGTTTTCGTGATCAAATCATGCTTTTAAAAATTTTGAAATTCATTTTAGATTTATTTTTTTATATTTTTAGATTGTTTTAATATATTTATATTAAAATTTTTTTTTAAAAATAATTACTACGAACACTACTTTACCCAATGAAACGTTCTGCAAAATTCTTATTTTCAATATTAAAAAATCTTCGCATCTAAACTGTTTGTCACTTTCATCTTGTTTAAGCTCACATTGCCTAAATTCTATTACATATAAACAATGTAATAAAATGGTTTATTTTGTGGTGGATCCCAGGTGTGTGTGTCTGTATGTGAAAGCATAAAATAGTAATTTGAGTAACGAGTTTCAAAATGTCGGGGGACTGGTGGCCCTATGAAATTGACAGTATAATATTTTGCTGACCAACATTCCACGTCTAGAGATGTAATTCACTCTTTTTTATGTCGACTGGAAGTACTGTTTTCTCGGTGGACCATGTTTGTCATAGTCAAGTGTGGATCGAAGCCCTCTATGCTTGATGTAGGGGGTTAGAGAAATTAAAATTATCTGATAACATTAATTTATCTATGGCTAATGTCAATTGGTCTGCTGCAATTCCTGACTAAGCTTCTCCAGGTTTTAGATTCAACACCCTCTTTTCTTTTAAATTAATATCAAGGAACCTTAGACTCAAGGCAATGAAATCAATACATTCTACCGCAATTCCATGCACATATACTGAACTGTGAATGATCTTTTCAGAAATTAATGAGGGTTTAATAAGTCGTGTGCACGTTTCATTCTTCAACACATGGATATTGAATTTCATAATGCAACCAGCACTTCTTCTTTTATTTCAATGGATGATGGTGGTGGTTATGCCTTTTATCGTATAGGATCTTCAGCTGATATGCTTCAGATGAAGAGTGCATTTCATTAATTTGTTCGAGTTGGCTGTAAATTCCCGATTATAAATCAAGCGGCGTTCCGAAGGTGATGGAGTTCGTAGGCAGCCATGAAGATCCTGAAAACATCGAACAAATGAAAGAGACTAAAAGAGGTGCAGTATCTCTTATGTACAAACTCAAATTTCCTAAAATCTGCACTACTGCAGGTTATGATACTCAAGAACTGAGGCCAAAAGAACGCATTTTCAGTATCTATAAGCGTCCAAGTTCAAGAGAGAAATTTTCTGCTAAAACTGAATATCTTCGTTTTACCAGTTATGTCAGCATTTGGCTCTCTATTTAGAGTTTAGACTGAAGGCAATTGTGCAAAAATATTACAATTTGAATCTCACAAGAATTGCTGAAGTTTGAGTACATTTCTTAACAGGCCTTTCCCTATACTTCTCACCAGTTATCTGTTCTTCATAGAATCTTGAGCTTTGTGGTTTCATTCCCAAAGATGTTTAGTTTCCTGCTTTAAAGAATAGAGTGCAGATATACTAGTTACAGCCAGTTGTTGAAGGTTTAGATATTGAATTCCATATTTTCGTCTTATTTAATTTGCAGACATTGAACATAAAGTGGGAAAGATCTTGAAGCTTATACAGAATAATGGCCCAGCCAAGAAGGGTAAGATCCCGGAAGATTCAAAGAAAAGAGCAGAACTTGTTGAACTTGTCGAGGATTTTCACAAACAGTACCAGTCTCTCCACGCACAATATGATTATCTCAGAGCAGAGATGGGGAACAAGGCTCCAGGCAGGAAAGAGAAGGAAAGTTCTTCCTCTTCATCCTTCTCCGATTCAGAGTATTATTCTCCAGACATAGCCAGTAGCCTCATCATAGATATGCATCTTGAAGCATCAGACGGCACTGCTGGGGAACTTGATGCTGCAAGCTTAGAAGTAACTGGGCTGAAGCATAGGTTGACATCTGCTACTGCTGAAAACGAAGCTTTACGCACCAAATACAGCGCAGAATTACAAGAAGCAGACACCGTCAACAAGCAAAATAGGGAACTTTCAGCTCTTGTGAAGGTACATGAGCTTCATGACAGTCAAGCATCAGCTCAGATAAAGGAGCTGGAGGGACAGTTAGCTACACTGAAAACTGAGATGGATTCCTTGTGCACCCTGAAGAAAGATTTCGAGGCACAGATTGAAAACAAAGCAGCTGAAGCTAAACATCTTCAAGAGAAAAACTCTCAGCTGCTTTCACGTGTTTCGGAACTTGAACTGATGTCAAAAGAGAAAGGGGATGAGATATCTACAATCCAGAAGCAACTGAAGGATGGTGAGAAGAATTTCACATCTAGAATTGAAGATCTAATGGCACAGGTCAACAATCTGCAGTTGGAGACGGTTTCTTTACGTTCTCAGAATGCTAAACTGGAAGCAAGTAAGCGGAAGGAAGTATCAGCTCAAGCCAAGGGCTTAAAGAACCGAATTAATATTTTGCAGAAGGAATTGGACTCCTTTCGAGGTGAGAAATCTCAACTGGAAGCTCAACTGAACATGAAAACCAAAGAAGTTGTGGAAAACCTGCTCCGGACAGAGACTTTGGAAGGTGAAATAGCAAAGAAGGCTACAACTGAACAGGAACTGCTAAAAGAGAAAGAAACCTTTCTTGTGCAAAGAGAGGACCTGGAACTAGAAGCGAACTCTATCCGAAACCAAAAGAACAGGCTGGAAGAGCTGATAAGAAGTATGAACCAAGAGACAGATCAGTTGCAAGAAGAAGGGGAGAGGATGCACGCTAGAATATTAGAACTGGAGGGGATCTTATTAGATAGAGGGGATTCCTTTTCTCCTTGTCAGAAAGAATATGAGAGCAGAGAGAATGAAGCTTCTACTCAGATTATGGCCTTGAAATCACAGGTTTTTAGCTTACAACAGGATTTGGATTCCTTGCTGAGTGAGAAGAGTTTATTGGAGACACAAAACGAGAGACTAAGGCGAGATGTTATGCAAATCCAGTTTCAGATGGAAAATGAAGTTCACAATTTAACGAGCAAGATTGAAGAGCAGCAGAAAATCCTGAAAGACAAGGAGGATACTATAAAAAAGCTAACTGAGGAGACTAAAGTAGTCAGACATCATTTGCTGGATTCTCCAAAATATCGGTCATTGGATTCTCCAAAATATCGGTCGCTGGATTCCCCAAGGACAAATCCTCAATCTTTAGAAAGGAAGATAGAAGAACTAGCAGGGAGCTTCCACATGAAAATGGAAAATCATATTCGAATCTTGTATCAGAGGATTTTAGTTGCCGAACAAATTCATGCTGAAACCAAAGATGGCTACAAGAAGATGAAAGACAGACTTGATCAAGAAAACATAGAGCTTAATGAAAAAACAACAGCATTTGAAGCTGAATTGAGGAAGATAAGGGAGATGTTATTGGATGCAGGAGAGGTATTTTCAGGAGCGGAAACAATGCTCAAGAAATTCTACGAGGACAATGAAATTCTCTCGGACCCCATTTGCCGAATCTCAAACGAGCTTCAGTTTGCGAAGAGATGGATCACAGAAACAAAGGATGAGATAAAAAGGCTGAAACATAACGTGGATAGTTTGACATTGCAACTGAATGGCAAGGAAGAGAAGGAGCTCTTGTTAAGAGAAAAGGTGTGGAAACTGGAAGCAAAGCTGAGCAAGGAAGGAGGAGAAAAGCTGAATTCTGTTAGTCAGCTTGAGAGAAAGGTAGTATATTTAGAGCAGCAGGTAAAACACAAGGAAGATATTTTTCTGGGTGTTAGTGAGGAGAAGAGGGAGGCCATAAGGCAGCTTTGTATCTTGGTCGATTACCATCGCAGCCGCTATGATCACCTCAGAGAAGCGATATCAAAGAAGACTGTTCATATCAAGAGAGTGGCTTAGAAGAGATTTGCAGACATTTTCTTCTTTTGTTTATTAATGCTGTTATTCTGGTTTTAACAACATTAATTCTTTCATTAAACAAACAGCTTGTAAACTAGTTCCAATATTTGTTCAATAATCAAATATGGCATCGTCTTTCTTTGTAGCCTGTTTTGCTTTTTGCTAATTTGTTCAACGTTTTCTTCTCATGGAGATTGCACATGGTGTCAAGCAACAATCTCTGCTAGAAAACTTTTTTAAAAAAGAGCTGCACATGTCTACTGACATCTTATACTTAGTTTTGTTAGATAAAATAGTTTAATTTCATTATATAGAATTAGGATGATAAAGTTTGCTCATGATCGCACTATTCTCCAACATATGAAAGATAGGTTTTTAGCTGAAACACAGATAAATTATCAAATAAGAAAAAGAAAAATTATAACAAATATTAATTGAGGAGAGGAATTCACTGTTCCCCTCCTCGCATAGTGATATGTGATTTATTTTCTTTTCTTTCTAGATAGTTTTTTTTTTCAATTATCAATCTTATTTTTTTTTACATTAAATTTAAATATTTATACTTGATAATTTATTTTAATTTAATTTCTATTAAGTTATCTCAATATTATGACCTTCGTTATGAATTTGATGGGTTAACACGATTAACTTTAGTTTTTTAAAATATTTTTTTCAGTTTCATTCTTCAACATTTGGTCAATTAAAAATTAGATTTCATGATTTGTTTTAGTTTATTTTCTATGAGGTTATTTCAATCTCATGAATAGGATTACAAATTTGATTGATTAACTTGATTAACTCAGATCATTGGCTTAATTAGAATTATATTTCATAATTTATTTCAATTTAATTTTACTTTCTATGAGGTTATCATAATCTTTAATAATACAAGTCACGTTTGGTTGATTAACAAGAAAGCGGTAAAGGTTGTGATCTAGCACAAAAAAAATATTTGTTTGTGTTTGGTAAGCTGTTGTATAATATTTTTTAATTAAAAATATATTAAAATAATATTTTTAATTTTTAATATTAATACATCAAAATCATAAAAAAATAAAAAAAATCAATTTAATATTTTTTTCATGTAAAAAACATTTTAAAAAATAAATTGCAAAAACAAAGAGCAAGTGAATAACTAGCCACCAAGAATATGTTTTTTTTTAAATATTAATATTCTTTATTATGCAAAAGGGATCATCTAGAATCGTGTAAATATTTTGTCAAGTGTGGATTTCCTTTTTGTTGATATCTCACTATTCATTATATTTCTATTTCTATTTCTATTTCTATTTTCTATTTTTTTAATAATTATCTCCTCTTTATTGTTAGCTTTAATTTTCCTATCATAATATTTATTTTTTCTATAGGAGCCTTGTTTAGTACAAAACAGAAAGAAAAACAATAATAAAGAAAGAAAATAATAATAATAATATTTTTTTCTATTTCAAGTGTAGATTTCCATTTAGAAATATTAGGATTTACTTCTCATTCTTTTTAAAGCCAGAGAAAATCATTAAGACACCAATGCCAATAGAATAAATAACAAGATAATATGTGGAGATAAGAGATCATAGATGATAATAAAAAGAAAATTAAATAAGATAAGGTTTATAATATTAAAAAGTATCATTCATTATATTTAAATAAAATTGAGAGTTAATAACAGGTGTGAAGTTATTTAAAAAATAAATCATATCCATTGAATTAAAGAATATCTTTTTTTTTATCTCTATTTCTATTCAGATAAATAGAAAGGACATCTTTGTGATAATGGGTATAATTGTCATTTACTTATGCCATCACGAAGGCTATATATTGAGTATTATTGGTTTAATGAAATTTGGTGACTGAGAAATGATTTTCCTATTTTTCTCTCCACTCGAAATTAAAAGCCACGTGAACCATTCAACAAAGGCATGATTGGTGGAGAATATACATGCACGAGCACAGTGAAAAAAACTCAAATCCAGACAAGATATCCACCTAGGCGCGGGAAACAACTCATACAAATGGGTCCCGCAAACTACCAATCATTTCTTTATTTCCGAGAAAATAAAATCTCCCGTTTTCCGCAGCAAAAACTCACGATATTTATCTTCACATTCAGTGACATCTCAGTGGCTTTATTGTAATAAAAAGTAAAGTACGAGGATGATTAGATCAAGAGAGAAGGTTCCAAAGATTCCATCCTCCCCCTCAAATTGAAAAGCAAGAAAATGCTGTACCGGTCGTTTTGAAACTCTCTCTCAGTCTCTCTCTCCTCAGTTTCAAATTTTAGAGCGTTTCGTTTTTCTTAAGTTTCTTCCGAGCTGGAATTACAGGTAATTAATTCTTGATCATGATCTTGATCAATCTCAGAAATTTTTGCACCTAATTTATGCTTAACTAGGAATTTCAGCCTTCTAACTTCATTTGCTTATGTTACTCCATCTTTTCTTGATTTTTTTAAAATTATTTTTAGCTAGTTTTTTGGTCGATCAAGTTGCTGTTTTTGATAATTTGAAGTTCGTTTCTAGTGGACTAAATAGTTAATTGCTGATTGATTAGCATATGCTGATCGTTTCCTGCTTGTTTGTTCGTTTATTTGTTTAGTTTCCTGATTTTAATCTTTTATTGACTGTGTTGGTTAAGGTTTTTGTTAGTCTGATTAGAAGTAATTACGTTACGATCATGATTTTTTCTAGTTCTGGTTAATTTTTTATTTTTTATTATTTTTTTTTGAAGATTGATTGTATTTTTTAGCTGGAAATCTCTCTGGTTAATTGTTTAGTTTAATTTTTTCTTTCTTCTTGTTTTTTAGTTCAAATCTTGGATTTTTTTGGCAAGCGTGAGCTAAGCTTACCAGGGAAGATTGAAAGTGAAAGCAAAGGAAATTTCCTGGTAAGCAAAAAAAGAAGATTTTCTTTAATTTAACTTTATGCCGTTTGTAGGTTTCTATGGTGGAAAAATAGTTTCAAGCTTTGAAAGTGGATTTTAATATGAATCTTAAATCAGTTTTAATTATGTTTGAGGAGTAGCGTGTTATATTACTGGAAAAAGAAAATACCAAAAAGAACAGCTCACTTTTAACAATATTAAGCTGTCATTTTCTACTCTTGAAAGAATTCTCATTTGGCTTCTACTTATTCTGGGGTGCTTTGATTTGATTCCTTATTAGTGGTTATGAGGTGGTGCCAGATCTGTAATGACATCTTTGGCTGTTTAATTATCCATTTTTAGTTGGAAAATGGTCTTTTAAGAAGGGGAAGTTTATTGGTGTGTTGGGTCCATGGTTTTGAAAAAATGGCTCTTTTAGTGGGACTTGTTACAGTGAAAAGAACATGGGATTTTGGAAATGGGTGGATCTGAAATATGGTTATTAGTGAGGATACGCAACTTTATTTGCTTGGTTGTGATTGGGAATCCAAATGTGACATGGGTTTTTGTCTGTGTTTGATTTTACCTAATGAAACGATGATGTTAGTGGGTGTTTGGGATTGTTTTATAATTTGCCTTTTAATAGCTGAGTTTTAGTAGGGACCGGACATATCCAGTTTAACAGCTATACTTTCAAAACAGTCTTTAACTCCCATCTCATACAGATATAGCCTTTTAAGTGTATCAAAGAAATACTCAGATTTTATTAATTCAAACTGGATTGATTTTCATTTCACTATCAACATCTGATTCTGCATTTCAAATTTCGTCAAAGTTAACATCAAATCGGAGCTATTATCCTGTTTCTAGGATGATGGTGAGAATTTTATTGATGTTGGGACATTTGTATAACCATGAGCTGCAGGCTGTCTGCCGAAGTTATATTATTAGCGTAGAACAGGTCAAAGTCAATTTCTTTACTGATTGATGTATTTCACAAATAGAGCCTGGTAAGTGTTGTTTGAATAGTTCAATAAGATCTCTAACTTTCTGCTTGAATGATTTCATTTGTGTGGTGTTCGCTTCAAATGACTGATCTTGCAAGCCACTTGTTGATCATTTATCTTCTCATGGCTGACCCACTTCATTTAACTGCTTATACGCATGTTCAATTTTGGTAAACCATTAATAAGCAGCTGGAATCTTATTGTGTTTAATTATCAAAATCCTGATATGCAGATTTTATAATTTCGAACAGAAGATGGAGAATGCATTTCTGAACATATAGCTGCCAAGGAAAGTCAGATTGAAAATTTAAAGAGGATGACAAAGAAAAAGCACGATTTCCGTGAATCATTAAAATCCTTCATTGGAACTCACATTGATCCGGAGAAAGATGAACAGCTAAAAGAAACTAAAACAGGTGATTTTCTGTACCAGTAATTTTGGAGGTGGTGAAATGGCATTATGAAAACTGGAAAAAATGAATTTTATCACCTTTCTCACAGCACATTTTGAGTTGTCTCTGCAGGCTTATTGTTTTGTGCCTTAAGCTCATCTTTTCCATTGTAAATTTGGTCAATATTTAACTTTAAGACCTTTCCTGCTCAGAAATTGATGACAAGGTAAAAAGGATCTTGAAGCTTATCAAAGAGGAAGATCTTGAAGAACGAGATGGCCTCTCAGTAGAAAACTCCAAAAAAGAGCCTCTTCTTGAGCTAATTGAGGATGTCCAGAAACAGTACCATTTGCTCTATGGACAATATGATCATCTGAAGGGAGAGCTGAGAGAGAAAGTTAATGGCAAACATGGAAAAGATACCTCATCTTCATCTAGCTCAGACTCAGAATCTGATGATTCTTCTAAGCACAAAGGCAGTAAAAATGGTCGTTTTGAAAGTGAAAAGATAACAGATGGCATAAAGCAAGAACTTGAAGCAGCAAATCTAGACGTTGCTGAACTGAGGAGTAAGTTGAGAGCTACAAGTGAGGAAAGGGATGCTTTAAAGTGGGAACATCAAACAGCTTTGAACAAGATACAAGAAGCAGAAGAAATCATCAGAAATTTGAGGCTTGAAGCTGAACGATCAGATGCTGGCAAAGCACAACTTTTGATTGAGAATGGAGAACTGAAGCAAAAACTAGATTCTGCTGGCGTGATAAAAGCAGAACTGAATCAAAGACTGGAGGAACTGAACAAAGAGAAAGATAGCCTGATTTTGGAGAAAGAGGCTGCCATGAGAAGCATTGAAGAGAGTGAGAAGATCAGAGAAGCTTTCAAGTTAGAATATGAGACAGCTTTGATCAAGATTCAAGAAGAAGAGGAGGTCATCAGAAATTTGAAGCTTGAAGCTGAAAGTTCAAACACTGATAAAGCACGACTTTTGGCTGAGAGTGGGGGACTGAAGCAAAAACTAGATGCTGCTGGCGTGATAGAAGCAGAACTGAATCAAAGACTGGGGGAACTGAAAAAAGAGAAAGATAGCCTGAATTTGGAGAGAGAGGCTGCCATGAGAAGCATTGAAGAGAGTGAGAAGATCAGAGAAGCTTTGAAGTTGGAATATGAGACAGCTTTGATCAAGATTCAAGAAGAAGAGGAGGTCATCAGAAATTTGAAGATTGAAGCTGAAAGTTCAGACACTGATAAAGCACGGCTTTTGGCTGAGAATGGGGGACTGAAGCAAAAACTAGATGCTGCTGGCTTGATAGAAGCAGAACTGAATCAAAGACTGGAGGAACTGAACAAAGAGAAAGATGGCCTGATTTTGGAGAGAGAGGCTGCCATGAGAAGCATTGAAGAGAGTGAGAAGATCAGAGAAGCTTTGAAGTTGGAATATGAGACAGCTTTGATCAAGATTCAAGAAGAAGAGGAGGTCATCAGAAATTTGAAGCTCGAAGCTGAAAGCTCAGACACTGATAAAGCCCGACTTTTGGCTGAGAGTGGGGGACTGAAGCAAAAACTAGATGCTGCTGGCTTGATAGAAGCAGAACTGAATCAAAGACTGGAGGAACTGAACAAAGAGAAAGATAGCCTGATTTTGGAGACAGAGGCTGCCATGAGAAGCATTGAAGAGAGTGAGAAGATCAGAGAAGCTTTGACGTTGGAATATGAGACAGCTTTGATCAAGATTCAAGAAGAAGAGGAGGTCATCAGAAATTTGAAGCTCGAAGTTGAAAGCTCAGACACTGGTAAAGCACGACTTTTGGCTGAGAATGGGGAACTGAAGCAAAAACTAGATTCTGCTGGCGTGATAGAAGCAGAACTGAATCAAAGACTGGAGGAACTGAACAAAGAGAAAGATGGCATGATTTTGGAGAAAGAGGCTGCCATGAGAAGCATTGAAGAGAGTGAGAAGATTGGAGAAGACTTAAGAATCTTGACTGATCAGCTGCAAGAAGAAAAAGCTACCACAGGGCAAGAACTAGAAGCTCTTAAAGCAGAACTTTCTATCATGAAGCAACAGCTGGAATCTGCAGAACATCAAGTTGCAGAATTTACCCATAATCTGAGTGTCACCAAGAAGGAGAATGATTCTCTTACCTTGAAATTATCTGAAATCTCAAATGAGATGGAGCAGGCACAAAACACAATTGATGGACTCGTAGGTGAATCAGGTCACTTAAAGGATAAATTGGGTGACAGGGAAAGGGAGTACTCATCTCTTGCAGAGATGCACGAGACACATGGGAATGAATCATCAACTCGGATAAATGGATTGGAGGTACAAGTAAGAGGTCTGGAGCTGGAGCTGGGATCATCGCAAGCCCGGAATAGAGATCTTGAGGTGCAGATTGAAAGCAAGGTGGCTGAAGCAAAGCAACTGGGAGAACAGAATCAGGGATTAGAAGCCCGGATTTTGGAACTTGAAATGATGTCGAAAGTGAGAGGGGATGAACTTTCTGCTCTCATGAAGAAACTCGAGGAAAATTATAATGAATCATTCTCTAGAACAGAGAGTTTGACAGTGCAGGTCGATACTCTGCTAGCAGACTTCAAATCTATTCATGCCCAGAAAGCAGAATTGGAGGAACAGATGGTAAGTAGAGGTAATGAAGCATCGACTCGAGTTGAGGGGCTTATTGATCAGGTCAACTTGTTACAACAACAACTGGAGTCTCTACGCAGCCAGAAAGTTGAACTTGAAGTGCAACTCGAGAATAAAACTCTAGAAATTTCAGAATATCGAATTCTGATAGAAAATTTGAAAGAGGAGATAGTAAGCAAGACTGAAGATCAACAAAGAGTCCTGGCAGAAAAAGAAAGTTGCTCAGCACAAATCAATGATCTGGAACTAGAGGTGGAGACTCTGTGCAACCAGAAAACTGATCTTGGGGAGCAAATAAGTACCGAAACCAAGGAAAGGGAGCGATTGGGAGAGGAAATGGTGAGATTACAAGAAAAGATCCTTGAAATGGAAAAAACACAAACAGAGAGAGAGTTTGAGTTATCTGCCCTCCAGGAGAGACATACAAATGGGGAGATTGAAGCTTCTGCTCAGATAATGGCTTTAACGGAACAGGTCAACAATCTGCATCAGGAATTGGATTCTTTGCAGACTGAGAAAAACCAAATGCAATTGCAGCTTGAAAAGGAGAAGGAAGAATTTTCAGAAAACCTAACCGAAATGGAAAATCAGAAATCTGAGCTCGTGAGCCAGATTGCAGAGCATCGGAGAATGCTGGATGAACAGGAGGAGGCACACAAAAAGCTAAATGAGGAGCATAAGCAAGTTGAAGGCTGGTTTCAGGAGTGCAAGTTGAGTCTTGCAGTAGCAGAAAGGAAAGTTCAAGACATGGCAGAAGAATTCCAAAAGCATTTGGGTTCTAGAGATCAGATGGTAGAGCAGTTGGAAGAGATGATTGAGGACCTGAAGAGAGATGTTGAAGTAAAAGGAGATGAACTTAACACCTTGGTCGAGAATGTGCGAAATATAGAAGTTAAGCTCCGGCTGTCAAACCAGAAGCTCCGTGTCACGGAACAATTACTAACAGAGAATGAAGACACCTTTAGAAAAGTGGAAGAGAAGTATCAACAAGAACAGAGAGTGCTTGAAGAAAGGGTTGCTGTATTGTCCGGGATAATCACCGCAAATAATGAAGCTTATCACAGTATGGTTGCAGATATCTCAGAAAAAGTAAACAATTCATTGTTAGGACTGGATGCTTTGACCATGAAGTTTGAAGAAGATTGTAACAGGTATGAGAACTGTATTTTGGTAGTTTCAAAGGAGATTCTGATTGCAAAGAATTGGTTTGTGGACACAAATAATGAAAACGAAAAATTGAGAAAGGAAGTAGGTAACTTAGTTGTGCAGCTACAAGATATAAAAGAACGCGAATCGGCATTAAAGGAGAAGGTTGAGCAATTAGAGGTCAAGGTGAGCAAGGAAGGAGTGGAGAAGGAGAATTTGACCAAAGCTATCAACCAACTGGAGAAAAAGGTGGTAGCATTGGAGACGATGATGAAAGAAAAGGATGAGGGGATATTAGACCTCGGAGAGGAGAAGAGGGAAGCAATAAGGCAGCTATGCATATGGATTGAATATCACCAAAGTCGCTATGATTATCTCAGGGAGATGCTCTCAAAAATGCCCATTAGAGGCCAGAGGGCATCTTAGGAGCCCTCAATAGCATTTCTCATTACAGTATATTCATTTGGGTTTTTCATTGTGATGGGTTGCTTTTCATTTCTTAATTTTTTTTTTTAAATTCAGAAAGTTTTGTTGATAAGAATATCCTATTGATGATTGTTTTTAAAATATTTGTTAGTCAGTTACATTATACAGAATTTATGTTGCTCCCTTGATTTTGCTGAAAACAATAGCTAAATCGTCATCTCTCGTAAAACCTAAGTTTCCTTTCGGCAACTAGTCTCTCTCATTAGCCCTTGTATTATGTGAACTGGAACATGAATTCAACATATAAAGGAAAGAGCACTGAATTGAGGGATTAATGATAAGTTTTGCCTCTGTGTTCTTGTCTCTCTATGAAATGTACTCTCTTGTGCATAAATTTATTTATAGAGTCTACATTTACTTTTGTTTTGTTAAAGGTTCTTTTTATCCTTCTATCATATTTTTGTCAAGAGGAGTGTTACGTGTAATGACCACCTCAGATTTGAAAATATATAAAAATAATTAAAAACATAAATATGAATATTTTTTATGTTAAGACTTTGGCTTGTAAACACAAAAATATTATACGTGTTTTTTTGAAAATATTAAATTCAAAATTATTGGAAGAACTTTTTTATGGAGAAAGAGCAAATTCTTTTTCAGTAAATAAAAACTATGTTATACAAAACGACATCGAACAAGAAAATGAAAATTAACATGTAAAACCCAAAACTAATAAATCTTATCCGTACTTACCTTGGCTTTATATCGCCTTACTCACAGCTTCCGGCTAGCTCTTCAAGTAATACCATGTTGCATGAAAGGTATTTTGACAATCTGTCCCGTGAAAAAGAAAGAAAAGATGGAGCCATGATGAAAAAACAATTCTTGTCAATGTCTTCGCCAATGACCCTAGCCACCATGAAATTAGGGTCCGGTCAATTTTATTTT
>Ga0307517_10009122_pt1 | contig 14124 bp, 2 predicted proteins | sample 23_EM_MG_FD_194515 | JGI IMG/M metagenome (GOLD analysis project Ga0307517, IMG submission 194515) | Populus trichocarpa ectomycorrhiza microbial communities from riparian zone in the Pacific Northwest, United States - 23_EM | ecosystem: Host-associated > Plants > Roots > Unclassified | place...
GGTTGTTTATATATATAAGTTAAAAAACATTATGGACTGAAGTTGAAGTGTAAACAACCAAGAGGAGGGTATAATTAAGTGTGTGTGTGTGTATATATATATATATATATATATATATATATATAAGTTAAAAAAACATTATGGACTGAAGTTGAAGTGTAAACAACCAAGAGGAGGGTATAATTAAGTTGTGAAAATATCAAATAGGCCATGTGAAAGACCTGAATGTCTTTGAAAGCATTTTTTAAGTTTTTTAAATGAAGAGAAAAAAATATCATTACCTGTTTCAGTAAATAATAACTATGAGTCTGGAGCTAAAATAGTTTTTCTAGAGGTTTTAATTCTTTTTAAAGCCATATTTTTTAGATTTTATAAGAGAAGTCATTTAAGATACCGAAAAAGTTGAAAAAACTTCAATGAATTTTTGGGATTTTTCCTTACTGTAGTGGATTGAGCTTGTATTTTTATGATTGGGGTTACTTGCAAAAACAAAAACCTGTATGTTTAAGTTAATTTGAGTTTTTTTTTTAAATTATTAAGCATGTTAGAAAAATAAAAAAAATTCAACAAGATAAATTATATGTGTGTGTTTTTTTTTATGGATCATAGATCCTTTACCTCACTATGATTCCTAAGTTTTTGTAAAAAAAAACTCGTTGTATAGATTAGCTTTATCTTTTTCAAGGAAAGAGGTTACACGTAGGGCAACACAATTATTTGTAGCTCGCCGTGTGGAATGGTTTTTATGGAATAATAATAAATGAGTTTTATTGGTTTAGAGAACGGTATTTGATTGACTATATAGGTTGTCTAATAAAAATATTGATGGTAAAAAATATGTAGAATTTATATAAGATTAAATGTAAAAGAGAGTAAAAGAATTTATAGAATTGTGTATAGAAAAATATAAAAAATAATTGTACTTACAATGAAAGAAAGAGTAGAAGAAAATATACATAAAAATATATAAAATAAAATAATATATGCACAAAAAAATCTAGATTTTTCTTCTAGTCGGATTGCGTCTCATGGCGTGCCCAAACACCTGAGCTGAGCTCAGCCAAGCTTGATCAAACCTTTAGAATTTTTTATTTTTTTTTAATTTCTAGGCACATCATATACTAAACATTCCCGTGTTTGTTAAGCCAAAACATCTCATGTTTCAAGAAATCTCAAATGTCCCATTGCATTAGGTTGCTTGCAAGACTAGGAATTGAATTCTTTTCCAAAATGAAATGAATTTGAGATATCCTATAGTACGGGTGAGGAAAAAAACTGAAAAAACCAGAAAAAAAATAATTGAAAAAACCGAACCGTGAAAAAAAACAGATTAAAATTTTAAAAAAACCAACCGATTCGGTTCGGTTTTGGTTTTATAAGCCTGAAACTAAAAAAATAGAACCGAACCCAAACAAAAAAAAAACCAGAAAAAACCGAGTCAAACCGGAAAAAAACCGAGCCAAACCGGTCGGTTTGAACCGGTTTCGGTTTGGTTTCTTTTTTTAAAAAAAAAATTTTTGGTTTGGTTGTTTTTTTTTGATAAAAACTGACCAAACTAAAAATAATCACCCCTACCGTGTAGAAATTTAAATGCCAAGAATTTTTTTTCATCTTTTATAATAATATTAAGCTATCTAATATCCCTTGCTCTGATCACCGGTAATTATACAATTTTATAAATGACCAGTATACATGATCCATTTACTAGAATATAAATTCGAACAGTTAATATGTGTTTTGATGACTTTAATTTAGTATAAAAATAATTAATATACCACGTACGTACGTTATGTAATTTGTTAATGGATACATTATTGTATTAAAAAAGTTATAATTTTATAAATTTAATTTATTGTTGGATTCACTTCTATATATTAGTTTTAAACACAAAATAACATAAGTGTTTATATTAACAAAGATAAATATGATGTTATCAAATTGTATACGTTAAATTTTAAAAATAAAATACTAATTTGTCCTCATGTCTCATAATTAAGTTTTTAGTGATAAATTAAATACAATAAAAGCATATTTTCCATTTTTTTTAATCTTTTTAATAATTATATATATTCTCAGTAATGACATCTCAACAAAACATGCAGTAATCCTTGTATAAAGTATATATTCGCAAGTTTGACCATGAGAGGGAATTCGAGATATTTGGTAAAGATGCAAGGTAAGAAAAAGAAACCAGCCTGCACACCCACAGTAAGAAAAAGAAACCAGCGCAGAGCCACAGGCAGAGGTGCTTCTCAACAAGCTCCTTGAGCATTTTGATCAATGTAGACTGGAGTGGATTGGCAACATGTTTATCCACAAGGAATGGTGAAAATGGTTACATATGTGAAAGAGAGATACAATAATACTCCTATCCTATGATCATCACAGAGAATGGTAAGTACAGAAGCTAAAAGAACTTAATTTAGCTAGATAAATTTTCTTATATAGATGCAATGCCTCTTGCGGGTATATGCACAGATGAACAATTCAAACCTCAGCATGGAAGAATGTCTCCGTGATGTGAAAAGAGTAGAATACATGTCTAGCCATTTGGATTCCTTGCTGACAGCAATGAGGTAAAATATGTAAGAATTCCATTTAATTTCCGTAGAAGGTCGTCTTGAAGCTTCTGCTAAACATAGTCCAGCCAAATTAGAGTTCCAAAACAGAAGGGATCGGAGAACTGATTTTTGGCTAATTTTTCAACTTTTTCTTGGCAAAATCTTGCCTTCCATTTCCATGCAATCAGGAAAGGAGCAGACGTGAGAGGGTATTTTGCCCTGGTCCTTTCTCGACTGTATTTTGCCTGCAACCTTGGATTGCCGTTGTTATTCTGATTTTCAGGCTGAGCTGCCCAATATATGTTAGCATGTCAGAAATTACTTCTGGTTTGAATAAAGAAAGGAACATGCCATCAAGAAAAACTTATTGTTAACTGTTAAGAGTCTATTCGCAATATTGATGATGAAATAGTATTTGAATTTTAAAAATTATTATTATTAATTTATTAAAAAATATTTTCTATTTAAAAAAGTAGATAGATGAGGTAACTTTCCAGAGAGCTAGCTAAAATTTAATTAAAAAATAAAGAGAATGGAAATGAATTAATGCCCTTGCTATACCTCTCCACTCGTTTTGATCTTGACCCGGATCTAAAACTGTTGCTTTTCATTTCACGTGCAGACGTAGGTAAATGAGACAAACGTAGTAGCTGCCACAGAACCCAAGCCGTGTATCGCAACAGTTACATTATGATGATACTTGAAAGATAGGATATCTGGACAGGTTTTCTGCGTCCAATTCACATACATGGATAACATGGGGGGGCTAGCATTCTAGCTGCTCTTCTTTGCAATAGTGAGATGCAGTTCCTATCTAGAAAACTTTCTAACTAGCTCACGGAATTTGTCTAATTCAGGATAGACAGGAAACTGTGAACTGACCGGGGTTCATGTGGGTGTCTAATATAAAACACGAGAAATGAGCTCAGTTTGACCATGCATGACTTGGTCATCATTTGCTGATATTCTGTCTGAAACCCAAAATGAATAGCCTATAACGCTGAGAGAATTAGAGAAAATAGAGTGTTGGTCGCGATATATCAGAAGGTGAATTAGGATATGGTTCTACTCAGCCAGCTATAATCCTAGATCGAATGCTGGGAGTAGTGCTCAAACATGCTGCTATAACCCTTTGAATGGGTCTTTCAAAACAACATTTAAATCCTCTATCACGAGGCAAACAGCGGTATATTGTGAGTTAGGATACAGCCAAACCTTGTATTTAGCCACTGTCCCTAGTTGCAGAACATCTGCCCATGGTGAAGTCTAGGCTCCATAGATTCTTGGGAGTCTCTCTAAGCTCGAATGTGGATCCAATGATTAACATGATTTGGAGTGACTGATTTCAAATAATTGTATAGTAGTTGAGATGATGTAAAAGATCCGCACGTACCCTACTGTCTGTGAACATATGGAAGATATATATCTTCAACCATTTCTAGATAAACAAGGACGACGGTAGCAGACTGGTTTGGAAAAAAGGGCAGTGCTGGTAAATGGTGACATAGAAAGTAAAATATTCTGAGTCAGGAACAGGAGGGGCATGTGAATGCACATGGTTGAAGTCATCTGAAGTGTTAAATTGTTCTAGATGCACACCATTTTCACGCTCGTTACTTTTTAACCAGGTGATGCAATCCAAGAGTATTTAGACTTCCTTCCATCAAAGTACATTTGATTCTATTATGTTCTAGTAGCAAGGAGAAAAAAGAGTAAAATTCACCGTTAAATCGAATGAAAAAGGTTTCTGTTACGTTTTACTAAAGTTTATGAATGCAAGTAGAAGGAATTAATGTACTCAGTTCTCAATCATTTGCAATTAATGGAAAGCACCTGCTAAGACATTATGTAGGAGCTGAAGAGACATGAATTCTTGCCAAACCTAGCTAGCTTCTTCACTTCTTTACTCATTCATTGAGCTTTTATGGGCATTAAATTTGAAAGCTCATTGATTATATTATGAAAAGAAATCTTTGGATATCCTAATTGTCTAAGCCCGTATTGGTGGTAGCTCTAGTTTTCACCAAGGGGCATGGTCTGCGTGTGAATCCTGTCAAAACTAGACAAAATTAATTCACATTTCAATGCTTAGTTTAGATCTGCTTAAATTAAAATGGGTTCCAATGAACCAATCAAGCGGTAGGTGGAGCCAATCTATGGCAGCATAATTCTCAACATTTGTAACAGTGGCAGCACATGCTAGATAACAGGCCAAGCATCCCAAGGCTATAGGTAAAATGGAACCGCAGCATATTATCGTAGTATGCGTGATGATTCTCATATAAAACACAGAGAAACCGAATTAGCTAGATTGATGTGCAGGGAAAGCAAAAAAAACTTAGGATCATCAGAAAAATGTTTTATCAGTATTGGACGAAAAAGGAAGTCAATCCATTAATGATATGGTATAAATTAAATTCTTGATTAAGAATTATTGAATCAAACCTAGAGCGACAACTTTTTTTTAATGTAACTTAAAAATGACTGGTTCTTATTACAAAATCAAGGCAGCCAGTACCACTGTACCAGTGTACCACTATGGCATCACATCCCCTGACTTGCCAAGGAAAGATGGACACTTTCACACCACAAGATCTACACGTGCAGTTCAGACAAATCAGAAACGTTGCACCATTTTTGGAGAGGGGAGAGTTGGGTTAATTTGGGACCATTTTTTGCTCCTGCAAGATGCACCGTCCCACTATGGCGTAAGTCTTGTCGTGCTCCCTCGTTAATTTAGGGTCAATCCAAGTTTATGAAACAATACCGGCATGCATTTTCACGAGTAAGGATCGTAAACAATACCGGCTATAAAGAGAACTAAACTTTTGGTGTGGTATGAATTGATGAGATTCTTGAATCACGAAGGAACTATGAATCTTCAAGTTGGTTTGACATGGTTTTAGACATTAAACCTTGCAGTATCATGCTGACAGGGCTGGCCGGAACTAGGTTGAATGATGGGGTAATGGCACCTCAAACTTTAAAGATATTTACATTTTAGTTCTTTCTTAAATTATACCCTTTAAAATACAGTTTATTTTATAGGAAATACACGTTTTGCTTTCTCAAAAATCATTCATAATCTGTGTGGATTTCTCTTTGTTATCTTATTTTCCAGCTTACCATGTTTGTTTTTTTATATATAGTGGCCCCTGATCCTAAATTTAAGCTTACGCCCCTGGTACCGTGGCCTTTTTTTAGTTAAATCTTAACGAGCTTGTGATTTATGAATTTACGAGTCTTGATATTTTCGAGCATTTGCTCTTCATTTTATAAGAGTTTTCCAAACTTACTCGCATGAACAGAACTATATTTATAATTCTTGGGGCTTGATTTGATTTGGCGGAGTTGGTAGGCAAATCTTATATCCTCACAAAATCATGCTCGTCATATATATTTTAGCTGACTTAAATTATCATTCAAATATGATGTTCTATGAAGTCATCTAAGATTTGATAAAATTGACTCGGCTTCTTCGTATATCTCCTTGCTTGGAAGCTTGTCAAATTTCGGGACTGTTTGATGTGAAGAGCATCAAGAAATTAAGTTCTCGTAGTTAACACCTGATGATCAATTATCAAGTGACATGAACCCGTGACTCTGATCTAAAGGTGCCTAGGGGTTCGGATTTTATGCTGTTCAAAGAATTTTGAAAACCTTTCCTTGATTTCAAGCATGCGTAGAACAAAACATCATGGCCCCACAAATAAAGCACTAGCCATAATGGAGTTGTTTATCAACTTTATAACTGGATTACCATAACCGAGTATTTCTGATAAAAATCATTAACTGATAGGGTGAGGCGAACTGCAGTAAAAGATAGAGAAAGGGAGGAGTGGATATGGCCATGGATGTTTCTTTTCAAGTGTGTCCAAGGCTAGTTGTCCTGGCTTTCGGCTATGGGAGTAGTTTTATCTGGCAGACCACTAGCATACGAACGTCCAGATTTGATCAAAAAAAGATTATATATCCTTGGTCAGGGCCCCTTTCCTGTGTGTCAAGAACACGTCAAGTCTTTTTCCTCCCCTCCACAAATTAATGACTTGATTTAACAGGGATTAACTTAACTATTTCAGGGTTGTAAAGAATTTCAAGTTACATGTACTTGAATATTGCAGATGCTGAAAAATGGGAGGAATGTTTATAGATTAATGGGTTCACTTACTTTCTTTTGTGTGGTATAGGAATTTAATACCTTTTTTTTGTTTGAATGAAGTTAAAAAAGAAAAAAAAAAAAAACCAATTCTATTGTGTAGATTAAAGTGGATTAATATGAAAGGGATGATATAATTATGTATCGTGTGGATATATATATATGCGCGTATGATACAAATTCAAATTCTAGTTTTAATATGAATAATTTATCTTACTAAAAAAAAATTAAAGCCTACCAAGAGAACTAATTTGGTTTGAGAAATAAAAAGAAAAACTATAAATTCTTAGATAAAATCTCAGGTTTATCCTGATTAATTTAGTAAAAACCTGGTTATAATTTGTTAATTATTTAATTTTTTAATAAAAACAATACCATTTTGTTTTATATAAAAAAAAAAATTAGAGGCGAGGCCTGGAAACAGTTTGTCCACCGGGCAGGTTAAAAAACTATGCTCTGAATTGAGCCCTGGACAGGCAACTTAGCAACGTTAATTATTTCTTCTTCTTCCGTCTGGCATGGGAGGTTCAAATTGAGTCAATATTGAATAGGATGGTGGACTTCTAGGGTCCTCTGCAATCTGATGAGCTCCAACTCACATACGTGTCTTGTAGCAGCAGATACAAGATTCTTTCCTCCCTGCTTTCCAAAAAAAAAAACAATTTATTAATTAAAGTTAATATTAATTCAATGGCTCCATTTGGACCATTTCTATTGTTTCTCTTCACTATACCAACTACATGAAGTACACAGTAAATAATAAAGAACCACTCTTTTTGCTAGCCTCCCTCTCTGCAGCCCAATCTAAACAAACCAGCTTTTTTCCTCTCCAGGGCATCCATTCTTACATCAAAAAACATAACATTAAGCAAAAGATACAGCTAAATTTCTGTTATGTCCCATGTCTAGTTAAGTTCCTTTCATTACACCCACAGCACTTTAACTACATTAACTGCTTCTGTCCGTCCCTCCTCTGCTCCATCCTTTATTCTCATCGATTTGGTCACCAGAACAACTACAACTGCAGTGGGTCACCATCTCCTTCTCTCTGTCTCTTTCTCAAACTATGAATATGTGAAGCGCAGTTCAACTCCAGGCATGGTTCAGTAGCTCAAGAAACCATGAGTTCCAGTAGCATCAATTATCTCCATTTCTTTGCTTTTTTCCTTCTTGGGATTGCACTTCCAACCTTTGCTCTCAACACAGATGGGGTACTTTTGCTTTCTTTCAAGTACTCCATCCTTAGAGACCCCTTATCAGTCTTGGAAACCTGGAACTATGAAGATAAAACACCATGCTTTTGGAAAGGAGTGACATGCACAGAATTAGGCCTGCCGGGAACACCAGATATGTTCAGGGTCACAAGTTTAGTCCTCCCCAATAGTCAGCTTCTGGGTTCTATCCCACCAGACTTGGGCTACGTTGAACACCTAAGACATCTTGATCTTTCTAACAATTTCTTGAATGGGTCATTGCCAAGTTCGTTTTTTAATGCAACTGAGCTACAAGTGATTTCTCTTTCAAGCAATGAGATCTCCGGTGAGTTGCCTGAGTCTATCGGTGCATTGAAGAGTTTACAGCTGTTGAATCTTTCTGATAATGCCTTGGCTGGGAAGGTACCTGAATATTTGACAGCTTTGCAAAATCTTACAGTTCTTTCATTAAGGACTAATTACTTTTCAGGTTCTGTTCCTAGTGGCTTCAATTCTGTTGAGGTGTTAGATCTGTCTTCTAATCTACTCAATGGTTCTTTGCCTCTTAATTTTGGTGGGGATAATTTGCATTACTTGAATCTCTCTTACAACAAGCTCACAGGACCAATTTCACAAGCTTTTGCAAAGAGAATTCCAGAGAAAGCAAGTATTGATCTCTCATTCAACAATCTAACTGGAGCAATCCCAGAGTCTCTATCTTTGCTCAGCCAAAAAACAGATTCTTTTAGAGGAAACCTGGATCTTTGTGGAAAACCTTTGTCAAATCTTTGCTCAATACCTTCAACCATCTCTACTCCGCCAAATATTTCAACTACTTCACCAGCTATTGCAGTCATACCCAAATCATTGGACTCGGGCTCCCCACAACTAAACTCAACAGGAACCAGTCCAAGTTCCACTCGAAATCAAGCCAAAAGTGGGCTAAAACCAGCCACAATTGTAGCCATTGCAGTCTCGGACTTGGCCGGTATAGCCATTCTTGCTTTGGTCATTCTTTATGTGTACCAAATAAGAAAAAAGAAGACACTCGTCAACCAAACCAACCCACCGAATAAAGAGCGAAAACTCCCACTTCCTTCAACAACCGTTGCAGTAAAAGAAGAGATCGAAACAAGGAAGCCTATAAATTGGCCGTGCCTAACGTTAAAAGGAGACGAAACATCGGGAACAACCACTTCTGATGACGATCAAGACAACGAAGATACCAACAACGCAAACTGCAGCGAGAGCAATCAAGAAAAAGATAGTAAGCTGGTGGTACTAGATGGGGAGACAGAACTTGAGTTGGAAACATTGCTAAAAGCATCAGCTTATGTACTGGGAACAAGCGGAAGAAGCATCGTGTACAAAGCAGTTCTTGGTGATGGTACTGCTTTTGCAGTGAGGAGGATTGGAGAGAGTGGAGTTGAGAGAAGAGACTTTGAGAATCAAGTGAGGCTTATTGCCAAATTAAAGCATCCAAATTTGGTTAAGATTTGTGGTTTTTACTGGGGAGGTGATGAGAAGCTTGTTGTCTATGATTATGTCTGCAACGGCAGCCTCGCAACCGCTGGTTACAGTAAGTCCTCTGTTCTCTCTCTCTGTGTTTCTAGCGCATGTTAGATTACTTCCCTACTTTTTGCTAAGTGACGCTAAATTAACGCGCACTTTCTTCCGCTTCACCTAGCTTTCGGGAGCAAATAGTTGTAAAAATCTTGGGCTTTCGCTAAACTAGGCTGTTTGGGGTTAACAGTAAGATCTTTCCACGTGGGATCCACTATTAGTTGATCTGACGGTCCAAAACTAAGGAGTCAAAACTCTTTGACAAAGCCTGGTTTTATGGAAACATTCGTTTAGCTTCGATTTGAATAATAATCACGTAGTTTTAGCTCGGCTTTCAAGAATCAAAGCTTATTTTTTTCAATTATCAGATTTTACATAGAACATTTGCACCGAAATATTATTTTAATATATTTTTAAATAAAAAATATTTATGAAACTTTCACAGTAAAAAGAAAACGCATGATGCGCCGATTCACGTGTCACTTTCGTAGAAAAACAGCAATAAAAAACCGACCTTTTTACTTTATATTTAATTGAACACCACCACTTCTTAAATTCCAAAAAAGGAAAAGAAAAGAAACCTACTACTTGGCACTTATTGTCTAGCAATCTAGGAGACACCTGCTACTGGAACCCGTGTTAACTCCTCGTGAGTTCTGGACTGTGTTTTTTGTCTGCATCTTTCAAGTGTTAGTTTAATTCATTATTACACTATTCCTCATAGATCTTGTATTAACTGACAGCCATTGGAATTAATCCTCTAGTTTAATGATTGATTAACATCTCATTAGTTAAATGGCCTGTCTAATATTCCGGTTCTTTTTTTCTTTTTTCCCCGCCTCAAATATGTTATTATTTCTGTACAATTCAGGAAAACCAGGTTCATCACCGAGTCATCTACCACTTGAAGTGCGGTTCAAGATAGCAAAAGGAGTGGCTAGAGGACTAGCTTTCATTCACGGGAAGAAACATGTGCATGGCAGCATTAAACCAAACAACATCCTCTTGAACCTTGACATGGAGCCAATAATCTCGGATTTCGGACTGGACCGGCTTGTATTAGGCAACAATAGCAACAAAGCGAGCAGCTCGAGTCGCCATTTCAGTAGCCAAAGGTTCGCCTCCACGACACAAGACCTCTCTATAAATGCCAGCCACTATGCACCTTCCAACTCCTCCGCGGCAAGCTCATTGCCATATCAAGCGCCCGAGTCGTTAAAGAATCCAAAGCCAAGCCCTAAATGGGATGTCTATTCATTTGGCATTGTTTTGCTTGAGCTTCTCACTGGAAGAGTGTTTTCAGATGGAGACTTGAGCCAGTGGACTGCCGGTTCAATCATGGAGGACAAGAACCGGGTTCTGAGATTGGCTGATGTGGCAATCCGGACCAACGTGGAGGTTAAGGAGGATGCCATTTTGGCATGTTTGAAGATGGGTTTTAGCTGTGCTTCTTTTGTACCCCAAAAGAGACCGTCCATGAAAGAAGCGCTTCAAGTCCTAGAGAAGATCCCTTGCTCTAATGTTTCAAGCTAATCACATATTTGGGTCCCATAAAAGTGTCCTTTGTTGTATTAAAGAGTAATTGTTTCTTTTTATCTTTTGTTGACTTGAATATTGCATAAGAACAAAAGGAATTAATGTCGATATCTTAATTGTATGAGGAGGTGATGTATGTACTTTTAATTAATTAATCTAATGTTGTTTCCTAAATATAATACTACTCTTTGGTAGCAATATTTGTCTGCTTTGTTTATAATTTGGTAGAAAAGATTCTAATAATATATATGAATCCATGTTCTCATTAACAGGATGTTCGAGATTGTGTTTAGATAATATTTTTTAATTTTTAATTATATTTTATGTTATTTTAATCGTTTTAATATTATTTAAATATATTTTAATAAAAATTACCATAGTACTAAGACTTGGAATTATTTATGCTTTCTTAGAGAGAGAGAGAGAGAGAGAATATGCGTATTAATTACCATCTGCATTCAAATTAATTGTTGTATGAGAGATTTTCTTTTGACAATCTTATTTTCTATTTGAAAATGAGATAATAACCATCAAGCTATCTAATTTGCTTTCACCTTGTATAACAGCTTAGATGTCCATATGTAATTTTAGATATCCAATTGTTATTTATGTAATCTCATATTTGAGCCAATAATTATTAATATTGATAATCATCGAAAACTTTTCTGGTCGTTAACTTCAAGATCTGTGGAAATTAATCGAGATCTACGCAAACTGGCCCGAACACCCCATGTAAATAAAAAGAAAAAAGATATGCAATGCTTAATTTGAAGTGGGTCTAATTTAATGATCCAATCATTTTTTTTATTTAGTTTTGGCGAGTTCCTAAATTAATGTTCTGAAATTGAGTGGTCATGTATTCTGGGTGGCCAAACATAATGGATTGGTTGGCTTCTTGTTGGGGAAGGAACTACTCCAAGGGTTGTTATAAATAAGGGAATTATAGCAGCAGGCCCATCTCAAAAGCAAAGGCATAGAATATTCAAAGTCATTGTCAATGTCGTGATCCAAAATGGACCACTGTGGTCTATGGATGATCGTGACCCAACACCAATGGACAAGGAGACGGCTCCATGTACCAACCGAACGTGGATCTCCTAATTCTTACGTTAGAAATATTTGTTCAGCATAATATCTCATAAGCTCCCAAAATAAAGAAGAGAGTGTTTATTTATCCTGAATAAAGTTATCAACTGAAAATATTTTTTATTTAAAAAAAATTTAACTTTATTTTAAAAAAAATATTTTTTTTTATTTTAAGCGGAAAATACTTTTCAGAAGTTGTGAAAAATTTATAAATATTATATTATTTGCTGATTATATCAAATTTGATCCTTAAACTTTTAATTGGTATATATTTTGTTTAATTTTTTTTTTCAATTTTATCCCTTAAAATTAAATTAAATTTGATTTTTATATTAACTCTGATTCTCATTTTTATGATTGTTATTTACTTTTCTCTTATCATTTTTTTAATTAAAATTTTTTATCAATCAAATTTGGTACTTATTCTTTTGATTGTTACTTATTTTATTTGAAATAATTGATGAAATTATTATTATTATTATTTTAATTTCATCATCTTTCAATTTTTTTATTTGTTACATTTGATCTCCATCATTTTGATTATTATTTATTTTATTTGAGATAATTTATGAAATTATATTTTTTTCAATTTTATTCTTATTCAACTTTTTAATTTGTAAGATTTGTTTTTAATTATTTTAATAAAATTAAAAAAAGTAAAACATTAATAAACTATTTTTCAACTTATTTTCCATAACATAACCAAACACGAGAAAATGTTTTTCAATTTATTTTTTATGACACTACTAAATATCGAAAAATAATTTACTTTTTAAGAATTCACTTTCTAAAAATCTACTTAAAAAAAAACTACTTTCCAGCAAACAAATTGCGTATGTTTTTGCCCTTGCATTAGTTACAACCTAATGGGTCGGTTGGGCTCAATAGTCAAAGACAGAAACCAGCCCCAAATTTATCTTACATAACTTAGGAGTTGTAGTTGGACCCTAATTAGTTCTTCAGTTCTTTTAGCCCATTAACATCTGGAAATGGGAGAAATAGACCAAGCAACCAAATAGACTTTCATCTTAGGATGGCAGAGCAACATGTCCTGTCGCGGCGGCGGCGTCGTCAACGAGTCCCACCACACACATAAGATCTGGGACGGAGCGGTACCACTAGAGTGCCAACCTCACCCAAACTCCCCCCCGTTAACCAGCCAAACAGGAACAGGAACCAGCAGTTGAACCAATCCACGCCGACATTGACACCAAAAAAGTTTGTGGGGTGGAGCCGGGTCTGTCATTCGCCAACGCTAGGGGTTGTGGGTTTGGTGCGGTGTGCGATGGGTGGCACGGGGATTAAAGAATGGGCACGTGGGGAGGAGTTGTACTAGAATGTCGCACGGAGACATCTGCGGGTGAGAACAAAAATAAGAAAAATTCATGTTGTAGTTTTATGAATACCAGAAAACTTAACTGGTTGTTCTAAGATTCTCGATAAAACATTAATTATGTAATAAAAAAATAGATATTTTTAAAAATAAATTGTATTATTATTATTATTTGTTTTTAATGATAAACGGTGTTTGATATACTTTCATGTTAAGATTTGTCTAGAATGGTATAATTTTTATTTTTATTATAAAATATTAAATTACATATTAATTGCTTTTATTATTTATTAATAAATTTTATAAAATAATATTCTATGATAATTTATTTATCCTATATTGTTTTTATAAATAAATATAATTAATGTGTCACAAAAATATTTTTCATGGGGATATTTAAGATGGAGTATCATATTAAGAAGTTTTATTATCTTGGTCAACTTGATCAACTTTTCAGGATAATACCACATGTTAGTTTATCAAATGTTAGTTTATTTATCTTTTGTCGGTGATCATGAGTAATAAAATTCTTAGTACAAACTTCAAAAAAAATATTTATTTAAAAGATGAGCAAAAAATATTTTTTCAAGTAATTTCAATATTCTTTTGATCAACTTTTAAAGATAAAACCATTGATGGTTGATAAATTCCATTAGATATTTATTTACCCTACCTCAATCATAATAATAAAAAAAT
>Ga0307517_10009123_pt1 | contig 14123 bp, 16 predicted proteins | sample 23_EM_MG_FD_194515 | JGI IMG/M metagenome (GOLD analysis project Ga0307517, IMG submission 194515) | Populus trichocarpa ectomycorrhiza microbial communities from riparian zone in the Pacific Northwest, United States - 23_EM | ecosystem: Host-associated > Plants > Roots > Unclassified | place...
AAAATGCCACTTGAGAGTCAACGGCCGATACGACTGCCGAGTCCTGATGCTGTTTGGTTGATCTCATGGCATCACATGACCCGCTAAAAAAAATCCGGGTGTTCACGATATTATGCAAAGGGCAGTAGATTGCTGATGAACTTCATTTCGGCTCAGAACCGAACATGTACACCGTATTATTTTTGTATTGGTCAAACGAGATCTGGGGTCCAGGATCTCAAATCATATAAACTGAGGACCTTGCATTGAAGAGTTTCGTGTGCTATAAAGCATGATAATTGATTGAATGAGGGTTTGTAGATCCACAAAGTAACACAAATGAATAATAATTTCAAAAATCTAGAAGCCCCCCATTCCGATAACGCCAACCGTATCACGTATCATCGCAATTTCACTCGCCGTCAGCGAACCCTTCGTGGCACACAAGAAATTTTCGAATGCAAGGTTCGCGTCCCCCTCTGAGGGGAATTCCTTCCTATAGGCAGGCAGTGATTTTAGTTCCCAACGCAGAACGAGTTTCAAAGATACCCACTTCAAGAACCCATACAACTTCTCCCAGAACTCCGGCTTCGAGACAGTCTCATGATACGTAGTTAATGTCTCGGACTGTTGGACAGGACTTGGGAGCGGACCAGCATCGAGTGTGATCAAAATATCCCTGTCCACAGGGCTTCGGCTACGCAAGTTATCGTTCGACGGCGAGGGCGAAAGGACGACACTTGGTATGCGTACATGGCGGCTTTTGTGTTGGGGCTGAGCTTTGGGATCCAAAGAACCTGATCCAAAGCCTTTGAACACTTGAGGCGGAGCGTCGGTCAGCATAGGTGTATCGTTTGTGAGAGGGGTGGGTTGAGCTGAAGGGTCCCAATTGAAGCCTGGTTTAACAGCTATGTTTAACGTATCCCCGTCTTTTATGTTGTATTCCTTGAGGAGTTTTGCGTCTAGGAGAGCTTTCCCTTTCACGAGCAGTCTTTGCGCCTCTGCGGGTGGGGCTGAGTTTAAAGCAGCAAGCTGTGCCTTTATAGCAGAGATTGTATCTGTGGGCTGTACACTCAGGGTGAAAGTCGCGGCAGGTTTGAGTGACTTGAAGACAAGCGAAATGGAACCTGTGACCAAAAACATTTTGGTTTGATTTAGTCAACGTTTGGAAGGTCTAAAAAAAAGGGGTTCTACACTCACCAGACGATGGGCTGTCCTCGAGGTGAAATTTACGAACAGGAGGTGGTGGCACTGGTATCTAAGCGTGTGAATATTGATGATGCAGACGGACAGGGGCAAGATGAGATTAAGAAAGTAGATCCTTCAAAGAGAGACTCACGGGCAAGACGGGCACTCTTTTCAGAGAATGCTGGCTTGGTTGTTGGTAATCGTCAGCATAAATGATTGGTTGCGCGGCTATGGTGGTCAGGAAAGTCCTTGCAAAGGATCGCTCTGCTTGTTCTGCCATGTACTACTTCGCTTCCAGTATTCGTTTCAACCGTTTGCAAACGCGACCCTGCCAGATTACTCACGTTCTCAGAAAATAAAAGTAATGGAGATCTGTGACCAGGTGAATATGTAAATTCAGAGCCAGTCAAAGTTAGCGGGAAGAAATTACTAGTGACGTGTCACAAGGTGTCACAGCTTTCAAGTTCAAACACAAACTATGGTGGTGCGTAGTCTTATACCCTCCTCTTTCATACTACATTTGACAGTTTTAACAGTCAGGGTTTAGCTATAGCGGAGGTGCGCGACAAAAAATAACTCTACACACACAGCTAATATATATCGTTTGTAGGACCACCTCGCTGTTTCGTCTTCTGGCAGGAATTCCAAAAGGTGCCTCTCCAAAACTCTCTTGTTTTACTTCGAATTTACAAAATTCCTATCTCTCGCAGTGTTACATTCAAACAAACAATCCCGTGGAATGCCAACCTGCGTGTAAAGATTATTTCGACTGTTTGCATCTTCCCCAGGTTCGATTGACTATTCCACCTCCTCTTCGCTCTATTTTTGATCGCATTGTGATTTTCTAGAGAAAGTACGTTAAACAGAAGAAGTACGAGCCCGTGAAACAGGAAAAGAACGAGCATGAGCATCCCAAATAGTCTGGAGATACAAATGTTGCTTCCCACTCGGAACGAATTCTAGGTTCTCTTTTCACACTCTTGCATATCCGCCTGTACAGGAGCCGCCTTTATTCTGTTCCGAATCGCTCTTCAGTGCCTCTCCAGCCATCTTTTCTAGCACAATACTCCTGACATGACCCGTGTACTGGATTTCCTGCAAATCTAGATACCATAGATGGGTGCTTTCCTCCATAAGTTCGAGCCTTTCATCGACACAGACACATTCCCCTCTTTGCGGTTTCGATCCGCAGATTGGGATTTTCAGTCGATTCACGAAGTTCCCGCCCTTCACAGTAACTGTAGGCACTAATTTTTTGGTTCTATATTTTTGAGAACTCCGGTCTAAAGCCAAGAACAAAAAAGTACAGGGTACGATCAAGACGAATCAAAAAGCATCGTTTGCAGATTAGAAGGAGGACTGAGTCTGTTCAAACCTCCGAAACCAATATGCGGCGTCCCGATCTAAGATTAACCAGGCCTCGGTTCACCAAGTCCGTTAGCACTCCGTTTTTTGAAAGAGAATCGAGAATACTCTCAGGAGAGGGTGCCAGGCCCACTTCCACGCTACCAGTGACACAGAGGTCAATTCGAGGACGCGTGCCAGTGAAATCGGATTGGAGATCGCCTAAGGGGGACCAATCCAATCGGCCAAAAGATGTGATATTTGAAAGTTGGTGGAAGTGGAGTTGAAGGACGACTTCTAGGATGGACGGTGCTGTTTCAATAAATTGTATAATACCAGGAAGTGGCGGTTGATCGAGATCTCCTAGGAGCTGTGCAGATATGAAAAGCCTCTTGAGGCGGATGTGTGCAGAGAGTGTGAAAGGGAACTCAATTATGTCTAAGGATATATGTTAATTTGAAAGACCATATATCACATATATACAGTGATCGTAAAGATCAAGGTGCAGCTTTGTGAGAGAATTTGAACACGCTGCCAGCAATTCAATAATCATCCGTTTGAAGCCTCTTCCGAGAACACCCAACTTCGTCAGGCGAGTGACCCAGCGCATTGCCCAGCGATGGAGGTCCTGATTGTATTCACCAATAAGTACGAGGGTATCAAGAGATAGTTGAGACGAGGGTGGTTGGCTCTCGATCCTAGTGTAACGAATATTGGACAGCACCAGCTTCTTGATATTTTTGGCATCATCGAGGATGGATAATGGCAAAATATAAATTTCGTTAAGGGAAAGTTGCCGAAAGGATGATTGCTGGAGGCAGCTTCCAAGCGCTGAGAGATATTCCTCGTCCTCGGGGATTAACTGGTAGATCGAGAAATAGGTGAGGTTAGCCATTCGCGGTATCATCTTCAAGATTGACAGCGCCAGTGGATATGATGGATGACTAGAGGAAACAGTGCTGGTCTCCAAAGTACGGGGGTAATGTGGATTCTCGAGGAAGTGATTGCACATCTCCATTGTTGGTGGTTCGTATGGGTTGTAGACGATGTGTGCGTAGAGATATGGCTCGGCAAGTCTGGAGTACAACGGGTGGGCCTTTGAACATGCTTTGAGTGCAGAAGTATCGTCCTGCAGAAAACTGAAGATATGGTCAATCAACTCTGGTGGCAGCCCGAGTGTCAGAGTCAAGTTGGTCCGATTTGTCATCATGAATCCCGAATTATATTCTTGAATCTGGGGTTTACAAGTACACTTGAAAAGTACATATGGCGCTAACGTAAGGCGATAAGACTGCAGGCAACTGGCGTGGACGATGATAAAGTACAGAATGGCCCTGCTTAACTACAACTATATACAAGTAAAATAGCAAATGTGTCCATGAAAGCGAGAAATGGCTGTGTGTCGTTGGACTTTTCCTTTGAAGCAGGTTGATCGATAAGTCGGGCCAGATCGAAATGCTAACTCTCCCGCCATGGCAGTGTCTCCACGCCAATCTGAAACTCCTCGGGGGCTTTCTTTAGGAGATTTATTTCGCTGGAGGAGGCGGTGGCAGGCGTTGCGTGTCGAGCGCCAGTGCCGGGATCTCGAGGAGACGGCATGGCCACCAGAATCACTACTCGGATCGCGTTCACAGGTCGAGCGACTACCTTTGGATTTGAAGGGGGTTTGCGTAACGTCGGTAGAAAGGCGTGTGTAAAGTTAGGGAAATTAGGTGCATAGGTTACGGGTTGGTTGGAGGTCGTCTGAGCGACTGGTGAATGCCCGAGTCCGACATCGTCGGTCGCGGACTTTTCGTTCGAATCGAGTTGGTTAGAGAGATACGCTGCAGACAAAGGCTGTAAAGTATAAGTACACCGCAAAGCCAGGTAAGATTGCAACCGACCATGACGTTCTTCCACCCAGCTGCTGGAGCGGCCACAAATCTCGACTCGTGAAACTCGGGAGGCGCAATCTCCCCTTTCAGATCAGGTGAAGCCCATGGCTCAAGCGAAGCCAGTGGATTAGCCCGCCTCGAGAGAAGCCTCCTCCTCGTCCCAATCCCACACCCGATGAGAATGAGCAAGATAACCGCAAACAAAAACAAAAATCCAAAGAAATAATTTGTGACTCCGCTGCTGCCAAACGCGGAACCACCATCCGCTTGGGAGCTGGGTCGCGGGGGTGGTCTTGTCGACGGTGTTGGTGTCGACGAGGACATGTGTAGTAATGGTCGTGCACGACGGACGTAACCAAGACAGACCTGACAAACTCGGTAATCTCCTTTCATGGCTAGATGACAAATCAACCTCTGCGCCACAACTTGAAGTCAATAACTGGTGAAGTCGGAAAGATGTTGAAGAGGGGCAGCATTATATTGTGGAGTCCTCATGTTCATCAAGCACTTCCACGACTCGACACAAAGCCCCGGTTTCCCTATGGGATTTGAAATTAAATCCATCCATACTTGCGTTCGCCATTCATGACGAACATTTTTATTTGGAAAACATATTCTCTATTTGTCCAATTTTCATGGGTCTGACTTATATCTCCACCGACAAGTCCTGAGACGCCGAAGGCCACGGAATAATATAAGGGCCGCCCGGCCTTAAACGTATATTACGGGTCTGCATTCTGAAAGGCCCGTCCAGGCACTCTCTTGAAACAAATCAAATGATATTATGGAACACGATGCAATGCGGAGGGTGGCATGTTCATCCCTCAGCTTGCTGGACAACAATGTGAGTCAGTAACGATCCAATCTCGGGTCAATAAAGAGAATCCAACAGCAACTTTAAAGTATCTAAGGCAGTTCGATTATGGGATTGGTGAGGATGACGAGACGTCCGTGGCGTCAATATTTTTTAAAAGTTTTTCTCGATCAAAGAAGGAAAAGAAAACGTCAGAAACAGTGGATAAAGGCAGAAAGGAAAACCAGGAACGAAAATGTGGGTTCGTACTTGCCCGCACAAAATCTTGTTATACCGGGGATTTCTTATCCCGCCTTGGTCCTAGATCTCACGACCTTGTTCCTCAAGGCCTTCTCTTTCAGTTCATTTTCTCTTTTCTCCAACTCAAGCCTCTCCGCAGGAGTCTAAAAACGAGTGACTCAGTCAACCTTGTTATTCAGAAAACAAAACAATTGGGACTTACTTCAGCTTCAGCCCTGCCCTTCTTCCTCTCGGCTTCAGCCTGTCCTTTTATCTTCAATTCGCCACCAAAGGATGCAACAACAGGGGAAGAAGATTTATCCAAGCCGTCTCTCTGATTAACCCTCCTATTGGGCGTTCTGGAACGAGAACGAGATCTTGAAGGCTCCCTATATTTTCTCGACTCCTTTCCTCTTCGTGACCGATATCGCGAATCACTGAGGCTCCTGCTCCTGCTCCTCCTACGTAGAGGAGGAGGCGGGTGTCCAGGAGAAGGAGACCTTGAATACGGAGGACTACGCCTTCTTCTCTGTCTCTCCCGCCTGGAAGGCAGTGGCGGACTAAGACTACGTCTCCTGCTCGGTGCACCACTACCCGGGCTATGTCGTCTTGCAAATTTGCGAGGAGGAGACCTCGAACGACTGCGCGACCTTGATGAAGGCGGTGTACGAGACGCAGCTCGGCGACGACGACGAGGAGGACTGCGATCACTCCGGTCTTTGTATCTGAGGTCTTTTCCGCGAGGCGGTGGTGGCAGTGTTAGAGAAGGAGACCGTGCCCGTCGCCTACGAGGAGCAGGAGAGCGACTTCGTTTGGGTGTTGACGGTGGGGAACGGGAGGACCTTGACGACAGTCGACGCAATGGGGTAGGCTTTCGGGAATTTGGAGAGACTCTTGGCCTGGGTGTCAGAGGTGGGGAACGAGAGGTCCTTGGAGACGGCCGACGTGGTGGGGTTGGCCTTCGGGCAATTGGAGACGTTCTTCGTTTGGGGAACGGTGGTGGAGAACGAGAGGATCGGGTGCTTGCATTTGGAGAAGGCGAGCGTCTTCGAAAAGGTGGTGGCGATCTATATCGTCGTGGGGGCGGAGAACGAGACCCCCGTGCGATGGAACGAGAACGACGGCGCGGAGATGGAGAGCGGCGACGATTCTAAGATAATTATAACAACCAGTCAGCGTATGAGATAAGTAAAAAATGCAAGCCATCTTACACCGCCAGGTCCACCACCTCGATTTCCCCATCCTGAATCCCGAGCTCTGTCTCCTGCACCACCACCACCGCGACTGTCGTCATAGCCACCTCTTCCGCCTCTTCCGCGGCCTCTTCCACGTCCTCCGCGTCCTCCACGTCCACCTCTATCACTGTCGCGAATCTCGTCAAGCCTCGCTCTACGGTCACGCTCATCAATGGCCCTACTGTCATTTTGGCGCGCCTTGCGCATTTCTTCTTTTTTCTGCTCAACAAAAGTACGTGGCACACCGGTGACGTCCTCTTGTGCTTCGAGGAGTAATTTCCAAAGTGATTTCATAAATTCAGGCGTGTCCTTGGTCAGGAAGCCTGTGAGGTTGATTTGCATTTTTCGGGGATCCGGAATCTGGAAAAATAAAAATAAATGTCAAAATAACAAGTAGAAAAAAGGGAGTTGGAGAAGGAAGCAAAGAAAACGCACTGGTTGAGATTCGTCTTCTAGAAGACCCATAGCATATTCAACTACGAGTTCGTCTTCAAATCCCACGAGTTCCACAATCTTTTTCGCAATCCAGGGCCGTATGACAGCCAAGTTGATTTTGTGCATGTCAACCTGCGAATCGATTATTATTCAAATAACTTGGTGTGAATTTAAACACCCTTACCTTTTTGTCAAACTCAGGAGGGAATTTCATAGTCTTAAGAAGTTTCAACTCCTTGTCAGAAAAACGCCTGTCCTGGTCGGCTGAGGTGCCTTTGAAAAAGCCTGTTAAAGATAAGTAAAAGAGGAAACAGAGGGGTGAGGATGGTAGAAGGATACCGCATGAATTTCAATGTACTTACCAGCGTCCGCCATGGTGGTTTGGGGTTTCGAGTTAAATGTTAAAGTTGAACGTTGAACGTTGAACTGGCGAAAGACGTGACGTAGGGTGTTACGCGTGAGAATCTCCTTGATGGCGTGACTCTCTCTCTCTCATTCACAACTTATGAAATTGGATTCCTAAATCATAACTTTTACAACTATTGACTGAAGTCTGGATTTCAGATATCTTATTCACCCATTAACTCTACAGATGAGGAAATGAATTAATTTAAGGTACTTGATACAATGAACAAAAGAACAAAGATAGAAATAACGAAGAGAATCTACTTGGCGCCTGCTGATGAAAATTCTAAAGACAAATGAGCAACAGAGATTACGAAGAATATTTGCGCAAACGTACTGGTTACTGATTTAGTACCCTCCGAAATGGCGTGCTTAGCCAGTTCACCAGGCAGGATAAGGCGAACAGATGTTTGAATTTCGCGCGATGAGATAGTTGATTTCTTTGAATATGCGGCGAGTTCTAAAATTAAGAGTCAACGGAATTATCTTCGCCATGACGACAAACGACTTACTCGATGCCTCAGTAGCGATGCGTTCAAAGATATCGTTAACAAAGCTGTTAAGAATGGCCATCGCCTTGTTCGAGATGCCCGTGTCGGGGTGGACCTGCTTAAGGACTGCCAAATTCCCAAGTTAAATCGAGTGCAATAAGATAAGACGAGTAAAACACGAACCCTTATAAATGTAAGAGCTGTATGTTTCCTTCCTGGCCTTCTTTCTCTTCTTCTTTTCGCCTCCTTCACCAGGGGCTGCTGCAGCGACCTTTGAGGTTTTCTTGGCAGCCTTTGTACCTTCGCTGGTCTTAGCGGGGGCTTTGGAAGCGGTCGAAGCAGGGGCTTTGCCAGCCGTGGAAATGGGTTTGGGTGGCATTGATGATGATGTGGTGGAGTTGAAGATCGATGGTGGTGGTGACGGATAAAGGTCGGGGGAAGTTGAGAACAACCAGAGCCAAATGTCGACGACTTTATAAGACGCGATGATTTGTCTCTGTTGTTCCCAAACGCGCACTGTTGATTTGTTGATGGGGAGCGCGTAAATGATACACGTGACAACACGCGAACCTTATTTCGTTTGTTGAGGGCTCGTGCACCTCCTCCTATAAATACTGCTCGACGACAAATGCCCGGCCGCTGCTCATCTTTCTCTCTGCCCACCACCACACCCCCCCATTTCATAACCCACTACTATGTCTGGCAAAGGAAAAGCTGGCAAATCTGGAGGCAAAGCTGCGGCTGGTGGCGAAGCAACAAAGTCCCAATCCCGATCAGCGAAAGCTGGTCTTCAATTCCCTGTCGGTCGTGTCCACCGTCTCCTGAAGAAGGGAAACTACGCCACGCGCATTGGTGCCGGTGCCCCAGGTATGATATTATTCTTTCACTCTTTTGCTCTTCTAACGTTATAATCAGTTTACTTGGCTGCCGTTCTTGAATATCTCGCTGCAGAGATCCTCGAACTCGCAGGAAACGCCGCTCGTGACAACAAGAAACAACGTATTGTGCCTCGCCACTTGCAACTCGCCATCCGTAATGACGAAGAGTGAGTACAATCCGTTATCTCTGACTCATTCGTCTTGGCGCTAAACGAACCTTAATTGCTAGACTTCAGAAGCTACTCGGTAACGTTGTCATTTCACAGGGTGGTGTCGTACCACATATTGCACCCGTAAGCCCCTTGATCTCCCACCATGTACCTTCACTGATGTATGCGCCTTTAGGAACTACTACCGTCGAAATCATCGAAATCAAAGAAGGACGAAGCTATAAGCCAAGAGCTATAATTTCACTTGTGTATTTTTCGAGTGCCTGTACTTGCACTGTATTATTCTTACTCTGCTTCTAATTTTATTCTCTAAATTCTGAAAGCATACAGTGAGAACATTACGCTTCCGACATCCAGTCTCGTGAAATTCCTAATCTCCTTCACAGACCTTGTCCCGGAATGATTGTCAGTGCCACCCCCCTCATGTTTCGCAATAAGAGAGATCCTCTTGAACGAAGCACAAGAACGTTTGCTCTAGTGATTTTCGTATTGTCTTCGGTGATGTGATCCGACGTGCTGACTCGATCCAGTTTCTTTTTAAGGATTTCTGAATGATATGTACATTATTGGTGCGTCACAGCCTTCATTATTGCTTCCACAGGAGCTTGCAAGCAATCGGATCCGCGTCTTGGTTGCTCATGACAGTCTCCCACCAAGGTTTCTCGAGTTCAAAATATTACCATTACAGTATGGATTCTTTCTCTACCGTTCCCGACGACGACTGCTCTGAACATTAACGAATTGCCCTCAGCACTAGTCAATACTCGCATTTTTTGAGGCATCATCGGGCAAATAGGATTGGCAAGTTCCTTTCCTTCCTAATGCTGATTAACCCTTGTTTAGGATTACAGCGAGATTTTGCGGGGCATCCACATTTTACGACGGCGCTTTGCGACTGAGGAATGGCCATACAGGTGTCGAACTTTACTACCCGTCGACAAAAGTGCGAATGTAAATGATCAACTGGTCAGGATATTTACTGTGGACAGGAACCAAAACTCTTTCAAGGTCACAGGAACTCGACGCCGTGAAAATGATATCAGCATCGCATGACGGAACGGTGCGAGTCGACTGTAAAATATCCATCCTTCGGGGCACACCGTTTTCGCCAGATCGATTGGTGATTCGCCCATATGTGCATTTACTTCCAGAAGGTCTAACCCTGAGGCCTGAGAGTTTTGGCTATGGCGGTCGACAACGGTGGGCTGGGGATTTGCCTTCGAGTCTTTCTCCTGCCGTTAGTTGAATGTTATGTAAAAGGGCAATATGTTGGGATGAGTCGAGAATTCCTAGATATGAAGATAGCAATGCTAAAGCAGAATATTGACAAAGTACAGGGTCATAAAAGAGAAGATAGATCAGCGTCAAGCAAAAGAATACGTCCATCCCTACATCCAATGCCAATTCGAGAGAGACGAAACAGCAAGATTATTTACAGGCAAATCGGGAGGGAACCAACAGAGAGACGTGAAACGAAGAACACCTTCCATGTCTACCTTCACAACTCAGCCGAGGTTGTTTTCTGAGGGGTGTAGCGAGAGGCCTCCTCGGCATTGATCAATAGGCCGTCCAAAGGGAAGCCAACTAATGCATTTCCCCGCACCTGATTGGACATCCCACAGTTGGACTTTTTCGTCTACACCTGCTGAGGCCAGTCTTGTGCCGTCTGGTGAAAACAGTGCAGTGTTGACCCAATTCGAATGGCCTTTACATAAGTGTAGCAATTTCGGCACCTGTTTGGCTATCCCACAGTCGCACCGTCCAGTCGAAAGATGCTGATGCTAGTTTCGTGCCCATGATCTGGTGAGAACACTGCATAGTTGACTGAATTAGAGTGCCCTCGACTCTTTAGGGGGGAACTGGATGAATGATACCTTTCAATGACCTCTCCTACTGTGTTGACTTGAGCGCGCTTTGTCAGTGTAGCAGCAAGGTTTAAAAAAATTCCTAGTCCTTTGTTTACATAAATTGTAATCACCCAGTCAGTCCACAGCTGACGTTCACACAGGCCATTTGATTTGAACGATTTTTCGGAATCATGGCTCCAAGCATCTCGAAGGTCGCTGTAATTGGAATCTGTTTAAGGAGTACAATCTCGATGAGAAACAACTCTGTCCGAACGCCTCTGCAACACGATCATACACAACATTTACATGCCCTGTTAATGTAGATGCGGCCACATGTAATAACAAAGGAACGTAAAGCTTCAATCCGCATTTGGTCAGTAATCAATAATTGTCCGATGATACCTTCGCCGAGGCTCAGAGTGCGGATGTGTGCACATGCCTTCTGTTTGCCAGCAGCACATGCTGTCTCGGCTTCTTTGTGAAGACCTCAATTTTTGTAGAGGCTCGCAAGGTTGTCAACAGCGATGAGCGTGGACGTGTGCTCAGGTCCCAACGCCTTCTCAAAACCGGCCAGCGCGCGCTTGTACATCACCTCTGCATCTTTGAGGCGGCCTTGATCTTTGTAGAGGCACCCAAGTTTGTTGACGGTGTCGAGCGTGGATGTGTGGTCAGGTCCCCATGCCTTCTCTTTACCGGCAAGTGCACGGTTGTACATCATCTCTGCATCCTTGACGCGGCCTTGAGCTTTGTAGTAGAGGAGACCAAGGTTGTTGACGGTGTTGAGCGTGGACGTGTGGTCAGGTCCCCATGCCTTCTCATAACCGGCAAGTGCACGGTTGTACATCATCTCTGCATCTTTGAGGCGGCCTTGATTAAAGTAGAGGTTCCCCAGGTTGTTGACGGTGTTGAGCGTGGACGTGTGGTCAGGTCCCCATGCATTCTCTTTACCGACAAGTGCACGGTTGTACATCATCTCTGCATCTTTGAGGCGGCCTTGATTAAAGTAGAGGTTCCCTAGGTTGTTGACGGTGTTGAGCGTGGACGTGTGGTCAGGTCCCCATACCTTCTCAAAACCGACAAGTGCACGGTTGTACATCATCTCTGCATCTTTGAGGCGGTCTTGATTGCGGAAGAGGTTCCCAAGGTTGTGGATGGTGTCGAGCGTGGATGTGTGGTCAGGTCCCCATGCCTTCTCATAACCGGTCAGCGCACGGTTATACATCATCTCCGCATCCTTGAGGCGGCCTTGATCAGCGTAGAGGAGACCAAGGTTGTTGACGGCGTCGAGCGTGGATGTGTGGTCAGGTCCCCATGCCTTCTCATATCCGGCCAGCGCACGATTGTACATCATCTCCGCATCTTTGAGACGACCTTGTTCTCGGTAAAAGTTACCAAACGTTATGAGACCTTCCAAAATGTCATCACCCAAGTTTAAGCCCTCCACTCTCCGCCAGATGGTATCCAAGTGTGCTTGTCCCTCTTGCCGTGTTTGGTGGTCACTATTGCCAATAGAATCCAGGTGACAATCCAAATGCGATATGGCAGTGTTAAGAAACGTGGGTTGCAAGCTTTCGTCCAGCCGCATACGAAGCCATTCGGAAACCATGGAATGCAGTGATACAGTAATTCCACTTTCATTGCACTGCGAAAATTGAAGCAGCGACAGCTCCTGCATCTTAACGATGGCGTCTTCGTATTTCAAGTGGTTCCACCGACCATCGTCCTCGAAAATCGACATCGGAGAGGTTGTCAGATCGCCGTCATCAGCATCGTTACTGAACAGTCGTTCGCCGATATTGCCAGGGTTGAAGAACGCAAAAAGTGTTATAACCTTCTCTAACTCTGCCGCTTGCTCACCAACCCCAAGCAACTGTAGCGACATTTCCCACGTAGTCAACAGACTGAGAGATGTCTCCTTATCCTTTCCCTGTAACATACGCCGATACTGCCAGCATTGTGGAGTTTCCTGCATGAGACTCTGCTTCCGTGTCTCGTATTCCGTCAAGAAGGCTCTCATGCCAAGTCGTCGCTTCGAAATGTACGCTCGTGCCTGATCGATGGCCAATGGGAGATTTCCAAGTAGGCCCAAAATTTCCTCCGCGGCATCAACCTCACCAGTATCTCCCCCTGAAGAGCGAAGCAGGAGCTGGAGGCCCTCCCCCTTCTCCATACGATCAAGTTCAATTGACTGACCCAATTCGCTGGAACCAGAGAGACGGCTGGTAATAAGAATAGAGCCAAAGTGGCTGGCTGGGAAGAAGCTAGCGATGCCAGGCAAGTCTTCAGGATTGTCCAGATTATCGAAAACCAGTAGCCAACGCTCGCTCCATCTTGAGAGGACGTCGTTGACCAAACCGACTGCAGCGTCAGGGTTGTCAAACACTCGATCGGGGAGCAACTGCTTGGCGGCTGCCTCCATCGAACTGTACAGGGTATTCCGAGAAGAAGCATCAAGCCAGAATATAGCTTGAAATCTTCCCGAGTCTTTCATGCGTCGGCAATACTCAAGGGCGAGTTGTGTCTTGCCCACCCCACCCATCCCAATCAGTACGACAGTCAACGGGGTTGAAGTCGTAGTGGCACAATCAAACAGCGTTTGAAGGCGAGTGTACAAAGTTTCTCGTCCGACGAAATGAGTGACCCGAAGTGGAGGGATGATGTAGAAGGCTTTGACCTACATACGACAGTTCAGAATTGAGCCAGCGAAGGGTCGAGTAGGACTTACCTCTTCATGTGCGACGGGGATCGATTTCGCTTTTCGAAATAACAGCGATTAAAATTTTGTAATGCGTAGGTAATGCACGAAGTTCAACACACCTTGTTTTGATGCAGTCGGCGAGGCCTCGCCGAGTCCTTCAAGCAACGTCTCAATTGAATTCAAAACCTTCTTATACCCTGGATCATCCTTCGTTGAGAACTTCGCCATACTAATGTGGTCACCGTAAATCGTCTCGCGATTCTCGCGGGCGTCACCAATGATGGCCGATTCTCCAGGCACGACCTGGTCAATACTGTTAATTCTAGTACCCGTATACAGGCGACTTGCACACCTTCCCTATTCCTGTTATAGCCAGTTCCTCTGCAAAAGACCAAACTGCCAGCGTCCGCTTGTCTAAAATCCGGCTAAAACTATCTCCGATCCGATCGAGGGTTTGCGAGTCCCTTTCAAGATCCCGAATCAGGTCGAGACGGGGGTTCTGCAAAGCAATTTGCGCAACAGAAGCCACCACTTTTGCTATCGAGG
>Ga0307517_10009124_pt1 | contig 14122 bp, 19 predicted proteins | sample 23_EM_MG_FD_194515 | JGI IMG/M metagenome (GOLD analysis project Ga0307517, IMG submission 194515) | Populus trichocarpa ectomycorrhiza microbial communities from riparian zone in the Pacific Northwest, United States - 23_EM | ecosystem: Host-associated > Plants > Roots > Unclassified | place...
GCTGGCGGGAGTCGCCTTGCACATTTGCGACGTCGAGCGCGTGGGTGATGGTCCATTCGGGATGAGGAGACTTGGTTTTGATGAATGGGTAATTAATGAAACCATACGCTTTGTCGGTCTCCGAAAGTATGTTGTTGGGTTTGATTTCAATTCGCTCGAGGTTCATCTCCTTGGGCATAAAGTACCTGGAAATGACGATCGGTAAGTATCAAGATAATACCAGACAAATGAAGATATACGTTCATCATAATCGAGGTCAAATCGACCGACGAGAAGCTGCTGACTTCATGGTCATCGTAGATGTCCAAGATCTGTTGGCGAACGTCCTGTTCGGTCCAATTTTCTTGAGTCCTCATGTAAAACTCGATCACAGCTGCACGCAGAAAAACCTAATGAGCAACGGTGTGCAGCGAAGGACAGGAACTTACCCGCTTCGTTCAAGGTAATCTTCTCCGAACGACGCATGGACTGATGTTCGTGAAGGTATCCAAGCGAATGACCAAACTCGTGCAGAATGACACCACGATCCTCCTCAGTGATCTTAGGATCGGTATTTATCCAGCCAAGGTTCATGGTGGCCTGACCAGGGGGAATCCTTTCGATGTCGCGCGCTATATACGACCACGAACCCTTAAGCGCCTGAAACGCAATGCGAATGGTCGCGTCCCTTCCCGAAAGGAACTTGAACTTGATGTTGACGTAGGATTCCCATTCCTTGACGACCTGCTTCACTTTGTTTTGCTGGTTCTTCGTCCCCACGGGCTGGATGAAGCAGTAGGTGATGGTCTGTTGGAGGGTCAAAATAACTCAATAAAGGGGACACGCAGATCACGTTACCTTTTCGTTGTCCCACATGCGATCGGCATTGGTGAGGATAGCGCGAAGGTGCCCAAGGCGAGTCTTTTGAGCACCGCCGGTCCTTTGATCGAAGGAAGCGCACCCGCGGAGATGCCAGTCTTCGTCGGGGTGGTGTTCGATATCGTCATGTACGGCGGGTTGCTCAGACATGGTATAGACAAAGATGAAGAGAAGCGAGGAAATTTGGGAGTATCCTTGGTTGGGATATGGAAGAAAAGGTCGCTCCAAGGTCCTTTTATCTTGTTCTGCAGGATCTGGACTAGGTCAGGCACCCTTGAAGCTCCACAAGCCATAGGCAATTTACGACGCTGGGGTCATCATGTGTTGCTGTAATGCCAACTCTATTGAGAGCGAGTTCTCAGCGCTCATCTGGGAGGGGAAAATGTAGGGTCTGCATTCCGCCGCTTTCGATCCATGGCGAGATTCTGTTTCGAAATTGTAAACTGGACAAGGTAAAATCGCTCTTGAGCTAGCAATGTGTCCACGAAGACCCGTCCGACTGACACGTGTGCGAAAGGAACACAGGGGAATATGTGACTCAGAGGCGATGTGCCGCGGTGAGGAATGGTGCATAAGTTATGCAGAAGTGTCAAGGATGAGGTAGGTATTTCATTCCCTTCGGTCGGTTCTGAACGGCCGTTAAACCATTTTGTGATTCCCGTTGTAACCGTGGGCTTTGGCCCACTGCCGTGCCATCCGTAGATTAGATTAGATTCAGTGGCTGTGCACGGTCTTGTGTGCCAGCGCGTCGCGTCTGTACAGAACAGGATCATCCTTGCCTACGACGCCATACCGTACGGCCTCGCCCGACGCGATCTCACCGTGCAGACCTCACCTCCGGCCAGATCAGCCTGTTCCACGGTTCATTTCAGCTGTTAGAAAGTGGGCTTGTTTATTCAAGAGATAAATGATTGGTTCTCTGTGGTGCGCACGCGTTGAGGTTACAGTGCTGGCCGTTTTCTAGAGGCTCGTTACCAACGTAGCGCAGTTTATTTAATTCCCCACCGCTCTCCATCGCGCCCCATCATTGAGCTTGTTCTAGTAGTAGCTGCGCGCTCTAGCTGCACGCTCGCTTCGAAAATATATGGATAGGATACCATATAATTGAATAGGAAAACGCTCTGGGCTCTCACCTGCCGAATGCTTGGCACTCTGGGCATGCCGCCCTCTGTCAACAATTGCATACCAAGACCACCCCAAACCCCTTGTTCAGTACGCCACCTTTCTATCCAGCAGCATGGGGTCTTGGCGGCATGTCTGTTCGCCCTGCAGGTTTCTACAGGGTCTTGAACAGCCATCAATTCCTACTCAGGCTCTCGTAAGCCAACAAAAGACTGCTTAATTGTATTGCCTGTTGTTGTACACGACTTGAGATCCCTCCCCCAAGTCCCCGTCGCTTTTTGAAAAAATCCGAAACTTGTTGATTATTCCGGTGTATGCGCAGCACAGAAGCAAAAAAATGGCTGATAGCTGTAGGCTGTGCCATGGTTCGCCGCAGTTGAACGCGGCACGTCGGAGTGCCCATGGAAAGTGCAGGAGGAATCAGGACAAACAGGATGGGCTATATTGATTAGGAAGGACTTGTCTTGTGTTTCTGTTCGGAAACCACAGGAAGTTTGGATGGAAGAACAGTCTGTACCAAAGTATTACCATAGAAAACACAGAAAGATTATGGGTGATAACTTATCGGTGATTGACTTATTTGTCTCTCGAACACTTTATTTACTGAATTTATTCTATTTCCTTCATTTACGAACAGAGCGACATGGCAAGTTGATCCCCCTCGATGGGCCCATCAATGGGCGCCTGTCTGTCCCGATTTGTCCTGTACGTCCCGGCGTTTCCTAGGAAATATCACTTTCAACTGCGGCAAATCCATCCCCCAGTTAATTATAAATAGGTAATTTGCTGCTATTCTACGTGTGGTATCGCAGAGAACAGTCGTTTTCATGCCAGAGATTTGAAAGGGGATGGGGGCTAAGTAACGCAGTACACTAGACTTTGAATGTATAAAGGATCATATGAATTTGAATTAGATGAACTGCTGAACGTGGGTTTTGAAATGCTACCTCTCATAGGCTGTTCAGACCCGCACTTTGGACGGCATAGGTATGACGTTTCTTCCATTCTTATACACACAGTAGGTCACGGAATGTGCACTCGTTCTCATCCAGGGTCTTCTCTCTGTCGCCTGGTGGCCCATTCCGTATTGGTCGTTTGGGTTCCACCAGTGCCGATTTGGATACTCGGAAGAGTTCGTTCTACCTTTATTTCTCGCTTTCGTGTTTGAACCTTGGCTCCTAGATTTTGTCGATGTTGCTCAGAATATGCCGCGGCCTCAATTCCACTGGAAACCATGTGGACCTGACATCGGCAAGTATCCCATTCCGCCCTCTTTTTCCACTTAATCTCACAAGCTCCACAGACTATATGGATCGCAGGTGAATCTTTACTGTAGATCCGAACCATTTCCCCTTCGTAAGGATGCAGGAATTAGTCTCTTACCTACATTCGCATGACCAACATTACGAATTACGGTGAGGTTCTGAAAGACAGTAACGTCTCCCGAGTTCGAAAAGGGTTAAACGAACGCCGTTCGTTCTGGGGTTCGAAGAAACCGGTAAAGTTTAGATTGTAATGTAGAATGTATTATGTGAGTTGAGGGGAGGAACTCGACTAAGGAAAACTACGAACATACATGGGCTTTTATACTGCAGAAAGAGATCTCGATGAGAGGGAAAGTACGAAACTTCGAGCTGAGATTAGAGATGTGATTTTGTGAAAAGATAGAAAGTATCTGGGCATACCGAAATTGGCCTTACCGCCGAGGCCATTTGACTATTGGAAAGTGTGCCGCACTTTGTACGGCGGCAATCACCGGCGCACTTGCACGTGCCTTCTTCGCCTGTGATAGACCCCTTAGTATTGTAAGTAAATAGTATCAGGCGTGTTCATCATGGGGGTGGCCACTGGTATAGAAAATTCTCCAGGGTCCGCCTCCGAGTCCCTCTTACTGTTAATACCTTGCAAATCCGGGGTGTTAACAAGGGGGCACCGGCCCGAGAATCCCGGACGGGGTCCTGGTTAGTTAGTCCGGCCATGGGCCGTGAAAAAAAAATTGGGTACCCCATGAATTTAGCAAAAAAAAATGGGGAAAAAATGAACCTGGAGTAGAATTTAAGCGTTGTAGGATGTTTAAATATGAGTGCTCTGAGGACGTGGGCGATGGCGTCGAAGAGGGTGGAAAACCCGATATAGAAGGTTTTGTATATTTCGCGTTGTAGTGCGGGGGGGAGGTACTCGAACGCGGAGTGGAGGAGCTCGGCGGTGGAGAGGGGTTGGCGGGGTTTGAAGGAGGAGAGATCCATATCGAGCATTTCGTGCTGGATTTCTGCTTGGGCTGAATACGAACGAAGGAACGAACGAAAAAAGTGTTAGCTTACGTCTAATAATTCATCTGTTAATTAACGCCCACCTAGAAGTTGGAACCTCATCCTAGGCGACAGCCACCCATCCGTGCACATCCCGCACGTACACCCAAACTTCCTCTTCTTGATATACTCTCCTTCCCCAACACCCCGAACCGCTTTTCGCGCCACCATCGACGAGCCATGGACGGATATTACTATACTTATCAAATAGGCCCACGGGGAACTCATGCAGTTTCTGGCTTTCTTCGTCCATTATCTCGAGAAATCACCGGTGTTCTTGAACCGCATACGCCCGAACATTTTCAGACACTGCACGGTGGCAAGTTCACCGAGGACAGGGTGGGTTAGTGTGACGTTGAGGTGTTGCATCCTTTCTAGGTGTTCAAAGTGTTTTTCGGTGGTAAATGTTGGAATGCATTCGGCGAGGTTGAGTGTGGTGGCCATTTTGGGGGTGGTGGTGGTTGGTAACAATGCAGGAGGGGGTTTCGTTTTTGCATTTTTGTTTTACGTTGGGATAGATAATCTTAGTCTGTTTAACCCGCACCGCAACTTCGCACTTTTAACCCTCACGTGCAAAGACACTCATAGACAAATCGTATGATCAGAGATCGAATAAAATATCACTTCTGTTGGTGCACTATCTGCGAATAATGTATCCTACATGCATATAATACACTGGGACCTCCACGGTTTCTGGTGATGCCTACTCCACAAGGGCATTAGTCCATCAAATTCTATCCCAATCCGAGCCCATCGCCAGCGAACCACACAATTTTTGGATGGAGGGTCAGCTTGGGTGAGAGATGGAAGTATGTTTTCAAACGGCTTGTTCTCCTTCTGACGTTTGGAACCACGATTGTGGGAGGGAACCGGGGTCATCGGGTTGTACGGTTGTGAGGGTGTCTTGAAGGCCAGGGCGTCGAGAGATGGGCTCATAATGAAATCACGAGTGGGGAATGGAGAAGGAGTGAACCCAGGGTTATTGAATTGAGTGCTGGTGAAGCCATGAATCGAAGCTCATCGCGGTCGAGTTTGAATCCAGCCATCAATGCATCACGGGTTGACCTTGGCATATGTACGTCATAGCCGTTTTCCGTTATCGTCTGCAATCCGAATCGTTGCTTGCCTGTCCATCGTGGCGCGCCCAGCAGTTCCGCTGTCTCCAACGTCTCTGGCTGTTCACCTTCGTGACATCATTCCCAATATTGTGTGTTTCCATCATTCTCTAAGCCACAATACTTCTTCATTGTGCCTCGCTATACCCTATCTTTTGACTGGTTACTTGCACTATCTGTATTTGTCCAAGATCCGTGAACGTTCGCCCCAATCTTATAAGAGTACTTGGCTCGCAAATTCCTGTTTTGAAGTCGCCTCTTCTGCCAGTGGTCAGGTGGAAACTTGATGTCGCCAGAGCGTATGCATAGCCTCCATCCAATTGGCCTTCAAAATGAACTTTACGTTGATCTGAATGCCGAGTTCACGATAGTCTGTGGTAACGAAAGGAATGTCGCGGGTTATGGATGCGAGGGTAACATCATACCAGTTATGGTTATGCACCCAGCCCCGATATGAAAGGGTCAGGAGTTGGATAGTAGTGACTGCGATGACGATGCGCCCCCCAGAATGGTCCCCCATCCGATAGCGAGATCTTCAGGGTACCAGCTCTGGAACCGGGGGCAGTGGTATATTAATACACATCTTTTGCACTTGCAAGGTCATGCGGCGCCGCCTTCTGAGCGCTGTCGATAAAGATGCCTTCGAAATCCGGATTTGGGAATAGAAGTGCGAATTCTACGGATCTATCATCCTCGCTCCGTGGGCGGTGTGCCAAGGGAAAATGGGCGGTATGTACAAAAGCAGAAAATCGAGTTCCTTTTCAGCACCAACAAGGTGGATAACTAGTCGACGCCTCATCGAAAGGGCTTCATGTAATCATGATGGCACGCATATCCCAAACCGCGTCCAGTGAGTCGCGAATCATCATGCTTTTCGAATATCTGTGTTTTGTGGTTGTATGTTCACAAATTCCTATTTCTGGTAATGATATACTTGGCAGATAGCGGCGAAGGAGGGGATGTGGGGTTGATGTAGGGCCCTCGGGCAGGGATAACATCATTCTATTCTAAAACGGTTGGTTGGTACCATGCGGCCACAAACACGGAAAGTAAGAAGCAGCCTAGTATTTCTCCGATAGCCGGACATATGATTTAGGTGCAGGGCCAATTGAAGAAGGATCCCAGAATATAGCCTTTCTATTTACGCGTAGCCGTAGAGGCTACTTAATCTATCGTAGATCATGATATCATGTACCTACTGCGGCGATGATATTACGCGTGTTACTACGCCCCTCAACCAGCATTAGAACCTGCTGCGGCAGATGGTGTTTTGTGAAAAGTAGTGGTTGTAGGGGGGATCGGGCCCGAACCTTTATTCCCCGGACACCATCGATTTTATCGTCGAATTCATAAGCTTCGCCAAATTCGGGGACTGCGCGTCCTTGGCAAAATTGCGATGCAGAGGGTGGCACGACTGATATTGGGCGCGCTGCTATATAAGTAGGCCTCGATTCGAGCCTTTGAGGCCAGCACTGCATCTTCCCCTTGCTTTAATTATTTTTTGCCTTTCATATTCCACTTTTTGAAAATGAAAGCTTCATATATCTTCGGTATTATCATCTCGTTGGCTGTCTCCGCGTCTGCTGTCCCCAAGCGTATCCGACAGAACACTGACCCACAGACATCAACAAGTTGGTACAAAATTAAATCTTTCTATCTGGTCAACTTACATCGGGCCATCACCAGCTCTTGACCCAAAGGTCATCGCGATGGGATTCGCAAAAGATGGCCAAGGTTAGATGATTTTGCGGCGAATATCCGATTTTCGGCTACTCACCCGCGTCTCTTCCAGATGTCCCCACAGCAGGTAATCAATTGCTGATTTCATAATTCAAGTTCTTTTCCTAACCAAAAATCACAGGTCAACTTGCTTCCCTTACATCGTCAAACAATTTCATCAATTTCTGCTTGACGGTCCCCAACTTGCCTATAACCGACGGAAAACAGATCGCCACTGGGTCTTGTAACCCCGCACCAATGGGCGCCATCCCCTCGAGTGACAACATGCCTTCAGTGAAATTCACCACACCAAAGAATGGGGATACCCTCCAAGCGAATACCTCATTTACCATCACGCTGGCAGTCGCTAATTTCCAAACTGGGGCTTTCGCGAACGCAAACGAGAATTACTTCGCAGCACCTCAGCAATTGAACGGGCAGGGACAGATCATTGGTCACTCACATGTTGTCGTTGAAACTCTCACTGCACTCGACCAAACCACACCAACAGACCCAAACAAGTTCGCGTTCTTCAAAGGATTAAACGACGTTGCTGCCAATGGAGTTTTGACCGCCAATGTCACTACTGGCCTTCCCGCTGGATTCTACAGGCTTTCGTCAATCAACACCGCAGCTAATCATCAGCCCATGTTGGTGCCCATTGCTCAACACGGATCCCTTGATGACACCGTCTACGTGAGTAAATAGAGCTCACCACCATCAGCCCTGATCTCACACCGATGAACTTGGTATGGCAGTTCACTGTCACCGCCAACAGTACCGCTGCTGCTGCTCCAGCCCCTTCTGCCCCTGCTTCTGCTTAAGCCGCTTCTTTCCCTGCTGCCGCCGCCTCCAGTGTTTCGAAAGTACGATCGTTTTTTTGGTTGTTCAGTTACTTACAATTTTCTAGCCCAGCATGTTGTAACAATCGCATGCACGCTCGAAGGTGCTCGGACATTCCACACGCGCTTATTAATGTAGATGACTCACGTTTTCTGGATCTACGTGGTACATTGTAGATAGTTCGATACGAAGGCCATTAACCACATCCGCATGAATAGCTATATCTATCAGAAACCTGAAGGTTGCCAGATACAATCCTAGCCAGATTGTGGGTAATGGTGTTCTAGTTGTCGAGGGGTACAAGCACAAGCAACAGGTCGAGACTTTTGTATTGGTATTCTACGTAGATAAGCGCGTCGAAAGGATACCCAATAATGAATCATATTATTCTTTATCACTGTGCTATTTTGCGAGCACTTATGTTTGAAAAGAAATCGAATATGACAAATGTTTTACATAATCCTCAGACTTTCTTCCTCAGAGCTGGAAATCGGTAACATTCTCAACTCAAGTACTTGAAATGACATCATCATAAACACGAACGATCAATATAAGCGCCCAAACCCAGAAAAAAATCAGCATCACTATATCACTCAATCCGAATCACTATCATCATACTCATCTACATCCATCCCCTCCTCCTCCTCCCTATCCGAATAAGGCCCCCACACGACATCCGAGTTCCCAATCCCAACACCCAACCTAACACCCCCAAACCCCAAATCATTCGCAAACCTCTCCAACTTCCTATACCCAAGAAGAGTTATACCGTCTTTATTCTGCCTGTCTCTTAAATCCTCAGCGATCCCATGAGGATCGAGCGACAACAAGGCACGGAGAGTGTGTGCGTTCTCGCTTGCTATATGCGCTGGCGTGAGCTCGGGGATGTCGCGCATGCGCACGTTCCCGGCGTCCACGTGGTGCGCGGCGAGGAAAATCGGCGCAATGGAGGGTGCCGGTACTGTGTGTGCATTTCAGCTGGGCTGAGATCTGGGGTGGTGGGGTTGGTGGACTTGAAGTCCACGGAGCGGGTTTCAGGGTCAGGTGCAACGGCGAGTTGGCGTGAGGGGTGGGATGGGTCGGGGGAGTAGGCGAGGGGGGAGTCCGATGCGACAGAAACCATTCTGGGGAGGAAAGAAGGTAAGTAAGTGACCGTGAAACAAGAGGGAAAACGGAGAAGAGCGTACTTTGCAATAGAAAGCAGTAATGGCGGCTTGTTCTTTCATCCCTTCGGCCTTGTTCGCAGTAGATCCAATTCGAGTTGGCCAACAGAAAGCATTGCCATTATGTCCCATATGAGATGAACTCAAAAATTTTCTGAACCAGCCACGAGCCAACACCACGTCTTCTGAACTAGTTAGAAGTCCAAAACTATCGACATCGAGCAACGCAAAAAAGGAACACACCTCCTCCTTAACCAGCACATCCTCGATATACAATATATCGCCAACGCTCAACTCGGTGCCCCAACACCTCGAGCCGCTTTTCGCTCCACCATCGACAAGCCCTGATATTACTATACTCACCAACCAGACCCACGGAGAACTCTTGCAATTCCTGGCTTTCATCGTCCATAATCTCGGAGAAAATCGCCGGTGTTCTCGAACCACATGCGCCCGAGGATTTTCAGACAGTGCGCGGTGGCGAGTTCGCTGAGGATGCGTCATGTGATGTTGAGGTATTGCTGCAATATTGGTGCTACTATTGCATCCTTTCTAGGTTTTCAAAGTCTTTCGTGGTGGTAAATGTTGAAGTTCATCCGGCGAGGTTGAGTGACGTGGCCATTTTTTGGATGGTTGGTGACAATGAAGGAGGGGTTTGGGTTTTTGTTCTTGTTTTGCGTCTGGCTTTGATGTACGTACCAAACAGGATTACATAATTCCATCAAAACGTAGTTCCCAATATCGTCAACGGATAACGCCTCTCGCAAGGGGCCTTAAAAATTTTTTGGACCTACTAAAAATATTGCAGAAATAATCGCTACTTCTGACAGTGCTGTCATTAACACCTCAGGGTTAACAGTTAAGCCTTAACATCACTTCTTCAAGTTGCGGCAGTTGCCGGTTTGAACATAGGCACGTGCTCGAGCAAGACTCCGCCAACAACTTGTAACGAACAAGCATAGGACTTACTTTGAACGTCCAAGAAATTTGGGCATTGGATTTTCTTGACTATGGACGAACCAAATTCTGAGCCCGTGCCAGTTGGACAAGTACCTTTACAATTCGGCAGCCTTTACAACCCATTTACATCGAGAAGATACACCCAGCCTCTCGACCATCAACCTACAACACAATGTACATCGTATTCAGAACAATTTTACACATCTTATTTTATCCATAGAGTCTAAACTTAACCTGAAATGCGCTTCGGGCAAATTATTATACAATTCTGACTGCCTTCCATTCACCAACCTTTTTGACTCCTTTGCAAGCGATTCAGTGCCAAACCGTTATGTTTCGCAAACTCATCAAGAGCTTCCATAAGGCTTACTGCATTGTACTTCTGCGATTCTTCACGCACTGTCAGAGCAAATTAAACGAAGTCCACAGCCATGAATCCAAAAGAAGTGACGTACTCGTATCGTTGAGATGTGGAAGTCGCTGTATCATATCAAACTTGTGAATGATATTCCATTCCAGCTTTTCCTTCAACTTTGGCATGTCCCACTCCTCCGCAATTGACATCAGTTGAAGCAAATCTCGCAGCAGGCGATCTACTTCATCTATTTCGACTGTTGAAATAGATGAGAAATCGAAGTCCCCAGTGTAGACAAAATCTACGAAAAGATAACGTATCAGCTGCGGTATCTTGAGGAAGAGGGGTTGGCAACGTACCGAGAAGAATTTTTGCGCCAAATGCCGACCCATAGAAGTAAATCTCGTCCACAACACTATCCTTCTTCCATCCCGTTGCACGATCTCGTAAGTAGGGAATTGCAGCCGCCAAGATGACACGATGAGCGCCAAGTTCTGAAGAATTTAACTCCACCACATCGCTATCTGGTTCCACATCGTTGTCACCGGCTCCATCGTTACACTCGTATTCAGCCTGCTCGGCGTCAGATTCACAATCACTTTCGTCGTTTGCCCAAATAGAAGCCTCGGCAGAGCTAAAGGTCGGGACAAGAACCGTGTCTATAAGTTCTCCTGATTTCCGCATATCATTTAGCACCTCCCTCAAGCGCTGATTATCGGATTCCGATGAACTGGGCGCAGGTTCGCGACCGTCCCGATTAAAGATCTTCATCGTACCACATCCCACGGCGAGAAGCAGCTTGTCATACTTCAGGAGAAAATCTCTCGCAGTCTTGAGATTTCCGAAGTCGTAATGCAAGTTGAGCATGATGTTCTCTGCGGTTTCCCATTGACCGGTCCATTCATCTGTGGTCGGATCGTTCACATTCAAAAATAATTTTAGATCGCCAGCAGATAATAACGACAGTCGTGCCTCTTCCGAGTGTTCGTCCAGCCACTTGTACGTCGCCTGGATATCGGAGAGAAGTACCGGATTTTTTGGATGGTCTTGCGCAATTCGGGTTGTCAACACCTTCAGGTGTTCGACCTGTGTAATATTCGGTCAAGATCTTTGCGACAATGAATAAATACAGAGGGACGTACCACCTCGGAAGCTTCAGGGATACCGAAAGTAGTATTTATAGCCAGTAACTCAGCCGCGGGTTCATGAAAACACAAGTAGCGCTGTGTCCAAGCGATAGACTCTAGATTCGGCCGAACGAACTGTGAAGGCGGCAGCACAGTCGGAAGCGATTCGCCGAAGTACGTGCGCCAATCGTACGACACCCCCTGACGACGGACTTCCTTGGGACGAATGAAAGCGAATCCGTCCAGGCTAGCCCACAATTGTTTATGTGTCATGAAAAGTCTTGGAAGTTCTCCTTGATATACGTTGAAGGAAGTACGGCTCATCTCGAGCAACTCTTGCCGATCGGGCCAGTAACCGTCATCACCAGGTTGGGGTCCGCCTGAGAGGCGCTGGACTTCTGAAGCGTAAAACTTGAAGGACGATAGATCGACGGCGTGGGTCATACCCAGGGATCGAAGTGAACTCAGACTGAGGTCTCGGAAGCGCTCATGGAGGAAGGACGGACGCTGGGCATACTTCAAGGTCTTCGCGAATACTTCGGTCCATCACCCTAAATAACTACCGGGTCATAGGGCAGGTTCACCGTGTGGTCGTACAACTCGTCTACCCTCCGCAGAGTTCCATCGCCGACAGGCAGCTGCAGGTTGGCCGATTTGAGCTCCCCGATTGATATCTGGAACATGGAATGGAGGAAAGGTATCAATCGATCGAAATCATTGGGGGTTTCCAACTTCGCGGGCAAGGATATAGCGTTCATAATGGCCCTGGCTGACATGCTTGTAAAATTTCCAGGCTTTACGTTATTGCAGTACTCGAGGAAACTAACAAGCTCAGCGGAGTACGAGGCGATAGATGTCGCTGGCTTTAGATATGAGATTAAGTTTTCGACGGGGAACTTCCTGTGCAAGACCGATACGCCTGATCCTGAGAGACGTTGTTTCCGCTGATCACGATAGACAATCCGAATTGGGAGGGTAAGTAGAAACGGTTTGGAGATACCGGGATCCTTGGAGCGCCAGTTCGAAATATTCCGGTATATATTTTGCTTCAACCATTTTGCAAAGTGCTGACGTTCGTCTTGTGTTAGGGCGCTAAAAGAAGTGATGTATTTCTCCTGGAGGCAGAGGAGGAAGTTCACGAGAATTTTATCAGGAAATCGCTCTGATAGATACTTCCCGATAACGGATTTGGCGTTCAGGTCAAGGACGGTAATCCCTAACGTTTTTGAAACGGATGCTAGGCTCTCCTCCTCGACGGCAGCTATGCTGTAGATAACCTGATTTGGTAAACACTGGGAGAGACAAATTTTGGGAACTTGTTTTGACAATCTTCATGCTAACGTTATCGAGGAATTTCAAATCTGGAGGTGCAGGTAACGACGAGTAGTGATGCCAAAGCGAATCCAACCAAGAATTTAGTTCGTCGTCAGATGTGAATCTGCAAATTTCAGCTGTAATGAGAGTTGTGATATTCTTCTCCGATAACGGAACCACGCTGATGCTTGGATCCATTTGGAGAGATTCGAGCACTTCTTCGGAATAGAGTCGTTTCAAAAAGAGAGAAGAGGAAAATAAAGCAGCATGCGATGAAGATGAAGAGAAATATATGGTTGAAAGATTGGCTTTGGGGAGCTGGATGAGCTTGACACCGTTGTCAATTGAATATATCAATGCCGGAAGCCCGACGAGAGGGGCGTCCTTTGCAACATATGCCAAGATATCGCGAATGATGGTGTCAATTTTCCTATCACCATTGTCGAACCAATTTTGCAAGATGGCCACGTTTAAATCGTTTAACAGAACCTGCTTCACAAAACCTGTGTCGACTATCCTCGCTGCGGATATCTCAGTGATCCCAGCGACCCGATAAGAGGAAACGAATTTGGGTGCCTTCAACGCGCAAAGGACATTCCTAATATGAGGCGGTTCACTCCCCGAAAATACACTATCTCGGAAAGAGATCCACTCGTTGGCAGCAGATTTGAAGAGGGGATTATTAGCATCAGGTAATAGTTTACGAAAGGCCGCTTTAACGATAGAGGAGATTTCGTCAGATGGGCCAGAGAGCCACCAGCGTTTGTTTCCAAATCGACGGCTTGCTGAGTCGCCGAATGACTGGAGAAGGTATTCAAGCGCAGAAAGGTAAAGGGGTGGGACAATGTTCTCCAGTATCCAAACATTGAACGATGTCTTTGAATCGCGATTATTGTGACTGTCCGCTGGATCAAAAACGATTGATTGTCGATTAGACGAAATCGCAAATCGGGAATGAAGGTGGAAAGGAAGGGAGGTTGATTTCGGCAGACGAAGGGTTGAAAAGAGATACGATTCCGGTTCCTTTTTGTCTTTTAGTGTGACCCGGATGGCCAACTGGACCTTCATCGTGGATTGAGGTCGGAGCTTGAGCCCGACAGCGGGAGGTCTTTACCCTGCCCCCTTATTCCACATGGAATCCATGTGGAATCTATGTGGAATCCATGTTGTTCCACATGGAATCTGCCCATTCCACATGGAATATGTTTTGGCTGAGATCTCACCCATTTTGGTGATT
>Ga0307517_10009125_pt1 | contig 14122 bp, 14 predicted proteins | sample 23_EM_MG_FD_194515 | JGI IMG/M metagenome (GOLD analysis project Ga0307517, IMG submission 194515) | Populus trichocarpa ectomycorrhiza microbial communities from riparian zone in the Pacific Northwest, United States - 23_EM | ecosystem: Host-associated > Plants > Roots > Unclassified | place...
AGTTGCAGCTCCACTTTGATGGTCCCTACTGGGTCAAACAAAATTATGATAGTTGGTGACTCCAAACCTCAAGGCCCGTGTATGTATCCTCCACCCTTCATGGGTAGGAAACTTATGCACAATAACGACGTTCTCCAAAAGATCGATTCTGAACAATACTGCCTAGAGCATCAGGCGCTTGAACAGGAGGTTAGTTTCCTACTTACTGTGGACCCCACATCGGGTGAATTTCAACGGTCATTTCCTCAATTTATTGGTTTAATATAATTAGTTTACCTGTTGAGAATCATCATGTAATTGAACATTTCGGATGAATTTACACAGGTGAAAACCTGATCAATTTCAGAGGTTTTATGACCGATTTCAACATGCATTCCACAGGTATTTCTGACCTCTCGAACGGGTGAATTTCCACTGAAATATGGGTGAATTTAATTCACTGCAGATTCACCCACTCTTATGATTAATTTCCTCAGCTCTTTGCACTGCATAATTGGGGGAGCATTGTGGATAATTAATGGGTGAAAATTCAACAACAAAGTATATTTGGAGGTATACAACAGAGCTACTAATCCTCAAACTCGCTCCTCCCATTCCCCATCTCTACGCATCGTCATGCATTTACACAGTTTCCTGGCCACCGACAACCATCATATAGTGGAACAGTCTTCAAATGGTCATATGGTCTGCAAAAAAGTGGGGGCCACTAGGATGTTTATTGAGGAAGGACGACATGTCATGAATGAATCCTGAGATTAGGTTCTGAGGGCCTTGGTGCATCAGCTATGACATCAGGAAAAGGTCACCTAGCTCTGGCTGTCTTTAGATGCTTTAGCTGTCCTAGGACATCCTAGGACATACTGGGATGTCTTGGGAATGTCCTAGGACAGCTAAAGCATCTAAAGACAGCCAGAGCTAGGTGACCTTTTCCTGATGGAGTAGTGTGAGCAGAGTGAATGGACTTACCTCAACTGTCGAAGCAGTCAACATCCCACATGGCCCACTATCCATCCGCAACTCCGAACAGGTAGAAATATGCTGTGAATTCCTTGAGTGCGGAACCTGAGGGAAGCTGCAGAATAGCATTAGTACAGCGAGAGTAGTGGGAAAACCTAATATGCTGGCATGGGCAGAGTGGGCATGGGCATAGCAAAAGCAAGTGAGGGTGGAGGTGGGGATAACTCCACCTCCTGCTAAAATGTCGCTCTCATGAACAGACAGTGTGCAACCAAGGCAGCAGTGGGGATCGCACTGGCTCGTGGATGCGAGGCTGCAAGTGTAATTGGGCTTGTGGGAGGATGCAGGTGAGGATGGCAGTGAAGGTCTCGCTGCCTCACCCACGACCCATCAGCTCCGCTCAGCCTTTCATATTGGCATGATGAGTGGGGGAGACAAGATGAAGGAACCAATGTTCAGAATTCCCGTGTTAGGAATTCAACATGGTCACATGCTGTTGGAGTTTCAATGTACTTAGGGGGAAAAAGAGGCTGTTATTTTCGAATGTGTGAATTTCATTGGACCTGCAGGTGAAATGGATTCAACTGGTGTAGCCTTGTGAAATTCACCTGACAAGGTTTCACCTGGTATTCATCAGAATAACAGGTGACTGGAGGATTCCCCCAGATATGTTGGGGTTATTCACCCGAAGTGGGGTCCATAGTGACTGTAAAAATGTTCGATGCACTTCAAGTCAAACGGTAAACCATTTTAGCAGGCCCATAATTTATTAGAATCTAAACACAAATACTCAGTCTTTGGGGTGCCAAACAGCTATAATATATTGTAATACCTAGATACAAAGACTACTAGGCAACTCGTAAGTAAGTACACGAAGTAAATTTGGGGGGCCAAAAGACTGAGGAAAGACAAATGAATCTTTGGAATAACTGTAAAAAGAAATGAATGCACCGTACTAGACTAAAAAGAGAAGTAACTGAGCGGGTTGGTTAAATTACTATGGTCTGTCAGTTGATCTACCGATGTATTCATATGTTTACAACAAATAGAGTTATCCCAATCTTTCTATTGAGTTCAGAAAGTTGAGCGATACAGAAATGAATGCATTGCTTTCACATGGTTGAAATGCGCATAGATTACGGTCAGATATATATTTTCTCCTCATCATAGAATGCCTGGTCCATCCATTTGTCCTGTGGGGATAACCGGAAATCTTATCTTTTATCTTATCTTGCTGATCTGATTTCAATATGTACAGATTCTTGTCCCAAATAAGGGGGTTCCATCTTTTTTTTTTTTGTGGCCAGTGGCCAGACTAACTAACCGGGTCCACATCTGGCATTCCATTACCTGAGTACCCTGCCCACTCCCACTTCTCATACAGCGCTTTGCATAATTTCGTGAAAATCACAAGATTTTCAAAATTGACACGTGACCTATGTACCTGAACAAACAAAGATTTGATGGCTTGTTATCGCTGAAAAGAATCGGATCTTGTCGGCTGTCCCAATATCCAATGGCCTCAAGAAATGAATTATTACACAGATAATAGGACCATGGAGGAGATTAGAGACTTAGCTAGGTGCTCCATTGGTTTAATTTCCAATGTAATGTCATTCGTAACCACTGAGAATATGGGGCAGTCCGGAACCCTTTTACACAAAGGGCTGCAGCCTCAGTGATGAGGATAACATCTTTATAGAAACTCTCATTGATGCCAACCCCTCCCTCTACCTCAGTGAAATCCAACAGAAGCTGTATGATATCAGGGAAGTCAAAACTTCAATCTCAACCATCTCGCGTGCTTTGACCCATCTTGATCTTTCTCGGAAAACCATGGTCCATCAGCAAAGTTGCTGATGAAAAGGTCCGCGTGATATGGGAAGGCATGATGGCACATTACACTGATCCCAACCTCTTTTTTGAATTGGATGAATTACCATAGAGTAACATACAGGGCATAGATAGCAAGTTATGTATGAGAACGGAGAATATGGCCCATGGGAGGGAGGCAATGAACGAAATGGTAAGTGATGATTTCAGTCATCAATCAAGCTGTGCTCTTCTGTTTGTTCAGGCACAGAGGTCACGTGTCAATTTTGAAAATCTTGCGATTTTCACGAAAATATGCAAAGCACTGTACCATGAATTAAGTATAAAGTGTGTATTGCAGATACTCTATGGGTTTTGGCTCAATTTACGATGAGAATAGGCACCAGGAAATGATGGGAAGGAGCTGGAGATAGGTCAGGAAGAGAATGAGTTCGGTCAGGCTCAGGTAGGTCAGACTCATTTAGCACTCACGTCAAGATAAATTTGGCTAATCATTCAGCCTTGACGCGAGGATGGGAGGGGTAGAGGGTTTCCATTGTTCGAATTCCCGCATCAGCTGGTGGGTAGCACATCCAATTCACCATCTTTCTTTTGATTCTCTCCATTAGATATCTTTTCTCACGTTTTCTTGACGTTTTCCTCTTCTTCTTTCTATCGCAGATCTCCACCTTGATCAAGACACGATTTTATTATAGATAAATACCTATGGGTGCTCTTCAACCTTATCCACGACAACGCAGTATCGTCATGATGTCCCAAGTCTCCTCGATACGCCCAGCATGATCATCATTGCTGTCCTTTCTGCATAGCCACACCTCTTTCGTCCCAAATTATTTCCCCCACAACAGTTTGGATCATTCGACCACGGCGAATATTCTGACAGGGCAAATATTTCCCCTTGTTCTACAACTAACGACATTTTCCCTCAATCCAGGAAACCTCTCGAAAAACGCAGGCACGGAGAATGTGTAAGGCTGAGGCTACTCAGATCACGCCATACTCTTGAGCTTTCTTCTGCATCTTCGCCCTTCCAGGCTTTGTTCTAATCTCATTTCCCGGCTTTGACTTTGAAGTGAACGACAAGCCTCGATATTTTTTCAATGCTGCTCTTCAACAAACTGAAAACTCTTTATTATCTACATAAGCCAGTGTATGCATCTTGGTGTATACTGTCTCATCAAAATCTACCTGTGCTTGGCTTTTCCACTTTTCGGATATTTACGCGACTTGTCAGGGTGCATAACTGAGTGTCCGACTTGCGCCTTACGATTGGCTTTCGCCTTACGATTGGCCTTTCGCTTGGCCTTTCTACTGATCGAATATTTACGCGACTTATCAGGGTGCATGACTGCGTGTACGAGTCGCTCCTTAATCTGTAAGCAGGGAGAAATATTTTCAGCGAACTTTCTCAAACAATATTTGGAAATATAATCACAGCTTTGGGGTTCATATTGCCTTTTACGAGGATACCCCCAATAGTGGACTTCCCATTGGTCGGACCATTTATCTGCACCTGAAGATTGTGGTAGCCATCCTTAGTCTTCCCTTGGTGATCAAGCCGGAACTAACAGAGCAACAAATGAGATGGGTATGGCAAAGGAAAAGTGTCGCTCACCCCAGTACTTTGTTTCTCATTTCTCAAGGCAGGCTTATTTTTTCCGTTAACCGAGTGTATTGTGTGAATTGAATCTTTCAAGCCGCTCAGGTTCGACAAAGGGATGTCTTTAACAAATTTGATTGCATCCTTCTTCGTATACAATTCAGGTTTCGCAAAATCGTCACGGCCCTTTATGAGAATAAATTTGGGTTCAGTCGCGATATCAGCAAAGATGGGAAATGCTGTACGAAAAGGGGGTACATACAGTACGAGCCAAGAGCTGCGTGTCCTGCCTTTCAGCGATATCGGCCTCGGAAGACGGACCAGAGCACAGTAACGCAGACACGAAGAAGTTGGTCAAAGAAGCACCAAGTAAGAGGGATTTAAAAAGTTTCATTTTTGCACCGGTCCAGCGTTGCGGATGTATGAAGTTGTAGGGCGTCCTGCGCTGAGCTGCATATAGACTGGGGACGTCCCTTAAGTACACACCACCAGGTTAACCCTGATGTGGTTGCCCAACAAAAAAATAGACGGAACATGATCTAAAATGACATATCTGCAAAATGCTAGGCCGCTTCGAGATTTTTGTATGCGCCAGTGTTTGTTTCAAGACACTTGAAGAACCGCTAAGAACGATTTTAGATAATGGAGCTCAAGAATCTTTTCTTAGAGCTTTTTTCACACAGGATGACAGTAGAGGGCTGTTCCTTGAGAAACGAAGTACTGAAATATACTCGACCACATGCTGAGGTAGAGATAGGGTGTGAATCTGATCTGCTACGAAAGGCTAGAAGCATTGACTTATTAATAACTGCAGTCACAACCGTTGTGGGCATTTTGCTTCTGTTGAGCGCTGATGCTGATGCCTCAGGCCTGATGACTGAGCGCCGAGGCAACACCGCAGCAGAGCGCATTTGATCTAATCCTACCGCGAGCAAATCAGCAAATTGCCACCAGGGTGGCAAAAGTGCTTGATGGATAACTATTCCGAGCCCTAACTGTCGTAACTCGTAACTTTGGTCACTAACCGCACAGCATTGTGTGAGTTCATCTAGATGTCGTTCTATTATGGAAAGATCTTGATTCAGTCTCCCATTGCGCAATATCTACTTAATAATTGCAATTTTGCAAGTTACCAACCAGTCATCATGTCCGCATCGTCAGCGGCATCCTTCAGCGAACTTTCCCCAGAGCTGTTTCCCGTGATCATTGAACACCTCCCACTTGTCTATCGTCCTTCGATCTTGCGTTCTTTGGCTCTCACCTGCCATCGTATTCACGATATTGTATTCCCAGAGCTTACATATGACACTGTATGGCTCATGGGGGAGGATCAAGCGTTAACAACCCTGAATATGTTAATCGCAAGGGCTGAGCTTGTGACCGCGCAAGATATCCAGAAACAAGGAAACCCGTCTCCCAGTCATTGCATCCACCACATATGCCTCGAGTCTTCGATAAAAACACCAATCCGCGTTCCCAATTCTCTCGGTGCCCTTCAGAAACTCATAGCTGTCGATGGGTTACGGCATCTCTCGTCTTTAACCGTCCAGGTCGTTTGTGAATGGGATGGGACAGAAGGAAACGATCCAACGGGACACTTGCTCAAACTTCCCTCGTCATTCTTTACAAGCCTGAAGACGAAATGCCCCAATTTAAAAAGGGTCCAATTATCCGATTTTTTACAGGAATTTCGGAAAGAGTGGATAGAGCCTCATATTTTCTCGATCAAGGTAAATGTTACAATTTTATGCGCCAATTCCATTCTGACCTATCCCCTCTTGCTAGAGTCTGACCAGCATCCGTATTGGAAGTGATTTACTCAACTGTAGGCACTGATAAGAATTTTTTAATTAACCGCAGCTGACACCGTTTTAAGACCCCTTACCGACCATCAATCTTTCACAACTTCCACCAAATTTACATACCCTCGAACTTCGCCTTGTTGATTATAGACGGGGAAAAGAAATCGATTCCAGTGAGCTTCTTGGCTGCGTTATTCCAAACCTCCGTACTCTCATTCTCGATGAAATTTTTGTTTCCGATCCCCTCTCCACTAATTCCTTCTGGCGAGCTCATCCTGGTATCGAGCGCCTAGAATTGGGTCGTGGAGTGGTTGGAAATTGGTTTGACGATTTTGAAGCTGGAATGTTCCCAAACCTAAAATATCTGCAGGTGATTATTTTGTGCCATCTGCCTTCAAAACGGCTAAAGAGTTATATTGCAGTGTAGCGCCGATCATGCTTTTGTCCTCCTTCCTCGGGTATCGAATTCCCTTATAAAGCTCTGCCTTTGGGAGACATACAATGCACAAGGCCCATATCTCTTGCGCGTCGTTTCTCAAGGTGGAATTCTCCCTGCTCTCCGAAGTCTGGGCATACATCGTGACTCGGGTAACAGCCCAAAACCACGAGAGGGGCACAGGTGGCGGGAGGATGAGAACGGAGACGTGTCAGAGGCAAACGCGAGGAAGCCGGCCAGGCAATATGACGGGAATTATATCATGAGTCTTTCAAAAGCTGCGCCGAATCTAGAAGAGCTGGAACTGATGGGAACGTCAGATGACACACTGGCGAGTCTTTTTTTTTTTTTTTTTCCGTGCTACAAAATTAATTCGATGCAGGATTCCCTTACCACCTCGTTATCCCGATTCTCAAAGCTGCAGCGCCTCACCCTTTCAGGCGGTATCAACATTTCCAATCCACCCTTCTTTGCACGTTCTTCGAACTGGGAGGAGTATGTTGAGTTCTATACAGCGGATGTCAAAGAGAAAGATTATGGAAAGTATGCCCCCGAGACATTCGACGAGGCTGCACGAGATTTGGCGAATAATTGCCGTACATTGAGTGTTGTAACCATGGGTAACGCTTTAGGGGAGCTCTTGATCAAGAATGGGTTGAGTCGAAAGGTTGTTAGGGAGTGCGACGGAGGTACAGTAAAGCTATTGAAGAAAATCAGGGCTTTGGGTAGCATCATCGGAAGGGAAGATGAGTGGTGAAATTATTAGGCAAATTACACAAAAAAGCAGAGATAATGATTTCTTCCAACGTGACAAGATTGCGCAGACCGTATACAAAACATCTAATCAACAGGCATCTCGTCGTCATCCCCAATGTCAGCAATAAGGTCATCCCATGAGAATGATTCTCCTACATACATTATGTATTGTATTGACCCTCAATACGACAACTTATTTATCTATTGCCTGAGAGAGGCTGTTTAAATGTAATCCTATTCAGTTGATCTTCGACACAATTCAAGGGGTAGCAACAAGTAGCAACAATTAAATTCTCATGTCACGCGTATGTAGTTAAAACTTAACCTTCCACGTGACAGCAACAAAACCATTCTGGCGGAATGTCGACTCTTGTTGAGTCCAATCTTTGCTTTTGCTTCCATTGTCGTTCTGGACAGATACCCCCAATATTTACATCAACAATGCCAGCTCATACCTCGACTTGAGTCCGGTTTACGGTTTATGGTGACAGTGAGTTCAGAACATTTTCTGCGTCGAAAAAACTTAACTCTAATCATTGCTTTTAGAACAAGCAGCTCAGGACAAAGTCCGTGATAAAGCCCAGGGACTTCGGTTACTGTATCCATATACATTCTTAGAGGAACATTTGATGTTCCTGCCCCCTGATACGAGTGTTTTGTTCTTTGTTTTCAGCCGAAACCACAACGCACACCTTTCATTCGTCTTTTTCGATTCCTACCTACTAAAAGTCTCCCATTTGTCCAGTATCGCCAACAAGATCCTCAAGATCAACGAGAACAAGCGATGGTCTGACGACCCACCCCCTACCGACCCAGAAAAATTGGCACTTTAAGATGAGGAAATCTTCCAGACTGTAAAACTGATCAAGTACATATACATCTTCGGCTTCTTTTCTCCTAACTGAATTGCTCCACTTAGCCGCGGCCATTTTATGAGCTGCATCATGGGAGGCTACGTCGCTGGATTGCTCGGATCTTTGGAGGGGTGTAGCTGGAACATGAACGCGTTCGACGTGAGTAAACTTTCATTTCCTTAGCCCAGAGCTTGAACTAAGTGTATCCACTGGCGGTCATAGGTCATCAACGGCAAGGATTTGAAATGTCCCGTGGTCTCGGAAACCATGTCAACATCGAATTCAACATTCTGTACAAGGTACGTCGATCATCCATCTAAATTTATGCCCTCCTGTGTATACGTATCAAACCTACTGGGGTCTGGGCCCAGCTAATCCCTCTATTCAAAAGCGACCCCTAAAATCCTGTGGTGCAATCATGTGATGGTCGATCCACGTACAGCAGGATGTATTCATGGGGACGATCTCTAGGGATAGGCAGACGGCAGCGGTGGACATGTGTCTGAGATTGTATGAACCATGGGGTTGCAGACTGTCCACATCAGAGGTGCTGGTTTCCAACAATTCGCACAACTATGAACTAACGTTGTACTAGCTCAGGTCTCATATACGATGCCACATCGCATACCCGGACACAATTGGCCAACGACAGCCTCACCATGGAACGGCGGTGCATAAGAAATATTACGAAAAACCACAAGTGCTTTCTTCCTCATGATCGTTGGCAGAATCCAGGTACGTTTCCACTTGCCTCCACGAGTACGACGAGGGCTAATGATGGACTATCTCAGCTCTCGTGGACGGCCGATCGTTTACTCCGACACACCTAGCTGTCTTTTTAATCTCAGGATCTACAGTCCTGATTTTCAAAGAGAGATGAACATGGTGATGTAATGAGTACGTACCTCCATTCTACTTCGCGTTCGTCATTTTTGACTCGACCCATAGCTAATCCACAATGGCTCAGATTTCTAGCACAGATATTGATGCACTCAGCCTAGTTACTTACCACTGAACATCTCGCCCCCAAGTCGACAGGATGGGTAGGACTTGGCGGTTGTGTTCAGAGACGTTATAGAGGAGATAATACACGAGGTACGTCATCCATGAAGGACTCGGTCGCCAACCTATTAAATTTCTGCAGGTTCGACTTAGTTGGCGGGCAGTGGGCACGAAGCGCAGGAGGACGAAAGATGGCTGGTCGGCGACGCGAGGATGGAAAGGAGCCGTTCTAAAGGTGAAGCACAACAAAAGTCACCACCTCTCGCGCTCGTTTACCAAGTCCAGTACGTTACCAAGACTACGAGGGCTAACGATGGCCCACGGTCTCAGCTTTCGTGTATGGCGCATTACATAACTCTAGGTACCTATGTGCCCCCTTCATCGCTGAAGAGGTGAGCGTGATGGATAACAGGACCACGAGACCAGTCTGCGAATAAAGCGGAGGTAAGATGGATGATCATCGATTATCGGAGCCAGGGCCCAGGCGTTGGGCTAAAATTATATCAAGATGGGTGTGTCGATAGGAAAAATGAATTACGGCAGTAATGACTCTCGTAATTATAATGGCGCATGGCTGCCTCACAGCAAACATGAGTCAGGCGACGTGGAAATTCATAAATGGACGATCTGGGCTGTGGAGAGCGATGTAGGGTCTGGTCAAGGCTTAGCAACTTAGTGAAGCCCGCTATTATCAGGTAGATGGCCTTGAGTTGAGTACGCACGATTTTGAATGGGAAATAGATGCTGCCTGATAACAGGTGTAGATATGTGTGGGAAATTTTGGACACGCGAGAGAAACAAAAAGAAAAAATATTTATGAATTCGATCGATTTCATGCGAGCGTGTTTCTAAATATACATTTGGGACACCTGGAGTCGAATCAGCTTCCTTCCAGTACACAGCATCAGCACGGATGACTGACCCATCCTTGTCTAAGTCCATAGTCACAAACTTGAACTTGTATTCTTTTTTCTGCCTCTGCCTTTTCTTTCCTTTTTCTCCTTCTCTTGGCCGCCGTTTCTTTTCTATCGGGGATTTAGCACGTGTGGTCCTCGCGCTGTGCTTCTCGCTTCGCCCAGGGCCGGCATTGGGTGAAGGTACCCTCCTGAATGGCGCTGAAGGCGCAACTGTCGAATCCTCCGGCAATGGAAGAGGGGCCCCATATGTAATCGAATACGCTGATGGTGGCAGGGTAGAGGTGGGTGGTGGCCAGATGCCCATCTCGGGATATATCGGAGCGGCCTCCACATAGGCTGCTCCCTTCTTCTTTGCATTGCTGTGATTTCAAATGTCAACTCTCCATCCAGGATACATCACAATAAAATCGCACATTGGATAGTTCTTCTGTTCAGCGCTTTGTGCTGAGCCGATTTTATGATCGGTTGTAGCATTGCTTGCCAATGAGCGAGGATATTGTGTTGTCCCCTCAATTGATCAAAGTCGACTTAGAATCGACAACGAGTTGACAGTTTTTGAAGCACTCACAAAGAATTGATGGGGATTTAACCCCGGGATGCATGAGCTCGAATTCTCATTAATCAAAGGCGGATATGCAGCCAGGAGTTCGACACCCCACTGGCTCCATTGTCCGCGCTGTGTTGAACCTGGCAAAAGTTCAAAGGGGTTGCCGGTTAGTGGAGGCCCCACCCCAGCGACTGAAATTCTCATCAGCGTCTCCACCGTGCACGAACAACTGGATCTCACCGCCTTCGACTTCTAGTGGCCATGACTGGTCCATATAAGGCGGGGTCGGGGCCTCACCGTCTTGTAAGGAAAGCGTATGGTCAACTGGAGAATAATCCATGGGCCACGGTGATTGAAAAGTTTGTTGTATTGCTGAACGCTGACCACTCACTTTATATAACATACAGGTTGGCTTGGAGGCGCCCATACGAGAAGGTTAAATTACTCTCAAATTACCTGTGCATCTCGAGAACACTGCACTTCGAAGGTAACATTACCCGCCATCGGTGAGATCTGACCATTTACGTTATAACGTTCTAAACAAGTGTAGCAAGTCCACTTTAGTCCCAACATACGCATAGCTCGAGCATTCAAATCTCCTATCCATCTTGGAAGCACAATATACTTTAAAGGTATTTTTTCCCACTACCAGTGAAATCTGACCGTCTTGGGGTAACGTTTCAAATAAGTCTAGCGGGTCCAGTTTCGTCCAAGCACTCCTGGTCCCAGCCCCCGAGTCGCAACGTTGTATTTCGTCAGTCCCGGATTCACCGCATGACAATGTCACTCACTTATCCAGTGTAGTAGTGACACGCCCTCACTGCCCATTATTTATTGCGACTTGAACGCCGTCGAATTTTTCAGAAATTCCCCGCACTGGGCGCTTATAAGACTGACTACCAACCCCCATTACCGCTGTTACCGGTGTGAACTTAGGGAACCCCGGAAAGAGCTAAAGGCTCGAAAAGTGTCTGTAAGTGTAGAAGATCGATAACGAAGCACGTCTCAACAGCATTTTTTACCGCTTCTGGAAAAACTCAAAGTGTACGTTTTGACATCCGCAGCTCTGCCAGTGCTCGTGCACCGGAAGACGTGTGATTTGGGGGTGTAATAGTCGAAAACGGTTCCTACCGTTTCCTTTTGTGCATTCGGTACATATGTCGTGTTTTTTTGACTTCTTTGATATCTTTCAACCGACGATGTTCGCCTTTGGCTTTCAGAGTAACGAAGTAGGCTTTGGAGTGGAGGCTAGTTGCAAGTATCCACTTGGATACGATTTCCTCATGCCATTGACGTGGAATAGTATCGAATTCGGTTGATACTCATTCTGCGCATAACGCACGGAATTGTGACCTTCTATGAGGGTGAGATTAACGCGGGACCCCGCATCGCCCTGTGGCACATCCTCGTGTAAGCATTGCTCGATGGCCTGGAGCAGTAGAATGGCCATCTGGGACACGGCGATGTCGTGAAGTAGTCTTGTAGACCACTGTTCAGTCCCAGTCACAGATTCAAATAACGGGAAGGTTCAAGAAGTCTCCTCTTCGGTTTTCACTTACTTGGTCTTGCTGTTAACTGACCAAATTGTACGCCAGGTATGTAAATGTGTCTCCGAGCCCCTTTTGCACCAGGTAAAATTGTTGCGGACCCGTATTACTATTTGTGACTTGACCCGCGATCGAGCGTCTGGATTCAGGAAGGAGTATTGGCGAGGCGTTGGTCTCCATCATTCAATTTGTTCGTAAAAGTGATATGGACATATCTAGTTGTTATTCCTCTCTCCGTTTCAAAGGGCCACATCCGTACCAGTAGTGCTAGACGCCGCCGCCGAGAGAGCTGTGAACCCTATCCGAACTTCAAAGAAAGATATCAATGCCTCTTCATACTTGTCGCCAATATTAACCCCAAAGCTGTTCAAGCTTTCAGCATGTCTTTATCCCTATCCTTATTTTATATTTCATACGCCATACATAGAACTTTGGAGCTGTTTGTACCCTCAGAGAGTCGTGGCGAAATGCCTAAAGGATCAAGATTTTTCTTTGTCGGATTGCGACTTCGATTAATAACACTGTGCTTTCTCTGACATACAGATACCCGGGAGAAATATGCGCCAGGAATAGAACTAGAATGAGACTGGAGAATCTGTCGACACATGTTTTGAGCTTGATCAACGCTCTGCAAGGTGACCATTAGAAATATCCGGGAGGCGGACTGATACAGTTCTTTAATTTCCCACAGCACCCAGACGGCCGAGCGTAAATGAAATGCATGACCTTTGGAGTTATGAACGCTCTGGACTCACGAGGCCGTACATCTTCATCGGATCTTCAAATCAGCGCCGAATCTTATCTTGATCCTTGTCTGTTTTGGGAACCTAGTATGGCGCTTTCTACTCCCAACTTCACAAGTGGCTATTCATATGTGCTTCCTCGAAGGCCTTGCCAGTAGCCTCTTAATTTTGTGCGGGAACACACTTAGTCTCCTGTCCAAAAGATCGACAACCCTCCCGTTGAGCCTCCGGCTGACGTCTGGGGCTTCGGCCCCGCTGTGTCACATTCCGTTTTCATTCCTACGCCTGTCGATATCAGATCTACGAGATTTTCGCCTACGGTTCAGATGAACTTTTCAACCGGTGCAGCATGTCATACCTTACTTGTGGAATGGTTACCATGGCCGGCTCCCTGCCTCCAGGATGGGAGGGGATGTATGCGAACTTGACTCATAGAAATCTCGCCTACCAGGACAGATGCGAGGTGGACATCTTCGCCGAAAGTGTGCAGTCCCCACGTAATTATCCTGCAGTGTGGGACCCTCAATCTTATCTCAATCTTATCTTGATCCTCGAACAGGTCGGCCCGTCATTCCCGTCATTGCGTCCGATTTTCGTTTATCAGTTCTTTGTCTGCCTCCTCTCTTCCACTACAGGTGGTCCTGTCGGCACGACGTATACAGCGAGGATATCGCATCGTGAAATGAAGACACAGTTCATCCGGGGTACTAGTTGGATTGCCACCCCGGATCTTTCTCAAATTCCTCATTGGCTGGTTGATAGGTTACAGGCATTCGTCAATACAGGTTAAGTACAAATAAGTTATCTATTTTCCCATGGTTGAATGTTTTACTTCAAATTTTCTAGCCTGAGAGGCTATATCGATAGACCAATGGACGGTTTTCTTTGATCTGTCCATCACCTACCGACCATGCATGCCTTTCTGACGTCCTCCGGAAACTCCCCGTAAAACATCGAATATCGACTCCCGTCAGTCGTCTACTCTCCCAATCTATAAATCCCACCCATCCCTCCTGATATCCGCTCAACCTGCCAGGAACAGGCGAATCCCTGGTTGTCGGTCGTATATCTTGAAGTCTTCCATGTTTCTTCTTCACCATCTCACTCTCCCCAGGTATCAAATGTCGA
>Ga0307517_10009126_pt1 | contig 14121 bp, 15 predicted proteins | sample 23_EM_MG_FD_194515 | JGI IMG/M metagenome (GOLD analysis project Ga0307517, IMG submission 194515) | Populus trichocarpa ectomycorrhiza microbial communities from riparian zone in the Pacific Northwest, United States - 23_EM | ecosystem: Host-associated > Plants > Roots > Unclassified | place...
AGAGAAGTAAGAAACGTTGCAATAAGAGGATGGTAGGTAGGTACGATTTCTGGATTAAGCGATATGCCCGATGCCCGGCCCTAGCGGTATATTATGGGATATATTCTACACCTATTTATCTCTCCTATCTAGCCTCAGGTTTCTTTTAATCTTATTAGATGAATTTCTGTATTTGCTCGAGAAGGGTGTCATGAAATGCTGTTGATAGGATTCATAGTTCCCTGTAGTCCCCCGCAGTCCCCCACAGTCCCCTGCCGTTCCCTGCCGTTCCCTGCCGTTCCCTGCCATCCCCCACGCTAAAATGTCTTACCTTGCAGGGCCCGCCGTCCGCCACAAAGACGGCCGTCCTGAGGTTTCCAGGACGGGTGTGGACCGCATTTTGCCGTCCCGTTCGGTCCAGGGCTCTTGGCAGTCCCCCCGTCGGGACCTACGGGGGCCCCGGACCGTTGCGAACACTGAACAGAACAAACCTCAACCCTCTGCCCATCCAGCCTCCAAAGCGCCTAGCCCTGCATCCAAGCAGCAGTGGAATTAACTACGTATCGCCAGTGAGCCTACGGGTTTGAGCAGGATTCCGCGGATACACCGATACGCAGTGTTTCCAACCGTCAGAGGGCCGGGAGAGGGTCCGGGTGTGGCTGAAAGGAGCCCGTAAGGGGACGGACGGCTATCAGCAGTCCATCCATAGTGGTCAAAGTGTAGGGCCGCTGTCCTTGGGCTTGGCTGTGGGCCCTGCAAGGGGCAAACACGTGGGTTTAGAGTATGGGTGGACTGCAGGTGAGGATGCACGAGTGATGCTTCATGATAAAATAAAGATTCGTTTGGAGGGGATGATTTCAACTTGAGCCAGCCCCGAGGTCCAAGCGCTAGGATTATAGTCCCCTATAGTCTGTCCAATTATCGCCTTCTCAGGTTCAGTCAGTACGAGCACCGCCAAAAAGCGGGACTGTACGCTGTAGTCCGTCCAATCCTATCCCGAAGACGGATTGACTGGACTACTGGAAAACTGCCAACATGAGTTCAGCAAACACGAGAGAGCGAGTATATGAGAAGGCTGCGGCCGATTCTGGAAGTTGCAGGAATGTTGCAGACCATCCGGGAGTGTGATGGATTGTTTGAGTGCTTTGGTGGTTTGCGGAGAAGATTCTCCCGACATGTCTTTCCTTTGTTATCACGGGAGGGTGCCAAGGGGGGTGGAAATCTAGGGGGATATAGTGATAAGTGTAGTGATCGGTGGAAGGATCACAATGCGTTGCTTGTGTTTGGCTTATACACCCGTCTTTCCGGTTGGTTTAGTTTTAGGGGAGTACGGATGGAATTGTGGATGCTACCTCCCTACCTTTCCTACACAGTGCCCAAGGTCCAAGCGGATCTCCTCGCTCTATCAATTACTGGTGTGCTATGCATTTGTCCTACTTTAATATAATAGTGATCAAAAGTCTAGAATTCAGGTCGCAAACAGTGCCCCTTCTTGAGTCCTCTAAGGTTGGTTGATGATGCGGGGCTAATAGCGGTCGCGGGTGGGTGCATTGGGGGCAGTGTCCAATGCGACTTGAAGGGCCGGGTAAGACAAACTCCCGCGCAAGCTAGCGACTTAGAGCCTTGTGTCTACACCTTTTATTCCCCCAGCGTAACGCGGTGATCAATACTGGGATGAACAACAATATTAAGAGGGGGGAGACCTTATCTACCCCAAGGCGCGAATTCCGCCCAGCATCCCCACCCGGTTCGTGGGGGAGTGTGTAGAGTGAAGACATACTTGGCGCAGTAGACGCCCCTCAAGGACATAAAAGTAATTCAGATATGCAATGACCCTCGCCAAAAGACGCGCTAAGAAGTCCCGGAGCGGACTGTGACCTCCTTCTCTTCTTTTGATCTTTAGCCGGGTGCGGTCTAAGACTGCTAGTAGCATCTTGTGGGTTGCAGTTCTCTGCAAGCGGGAGGATCACAATAGGAGCGTTAGCTTAGTAGTGTTTGTCTTGAAAATTGCTCACGAGCCCAACGTTAGGGTAATTAAGAGGGCAAACCCATAGCCTAGATCCGGCAAGCTGTATCAGGATGGGGTTGTGCAGAAGTGTGTATGCTAGGATTTGAGATATGGTTCCGGCCGTCTTGACACGACAGTTGGACAGATGCAACGGGGGACGCCTCTGTCCATATGGGTTTAGGGTAAGGAGGACAAACTCCGCAGACAATCAGGTGGAGACTAACAATATAGCCCGAGAAATGGCATATGCTCCTTTACATTTGTTTCCTTCCGTTTCCTGTAGCTTTTTATTCAAATAAAAATAATTATTACAATACCATAAAAGATAACTCTACCATGATTCTGATTCGAACATATACAGTGTTCTAATGCCAAGTAATTTATGCCAAGGCGTCCCCCGTTGCCTTGATCAAACTGTTGTGTCAAGACTGCCGGAACCACACAGTAGCTGGGTTGACCAGATTCCTAGGCGGCTCCGTAGCTAGAGAGCGGCGGTTGGTCCTGGGGTTGGGGGCAGACGCCTTTGTCGAAGTCGAGGCAATGCTGTATTTTGGTCCATGGATGTTTCGTTACCAAAGGAGTCTTTGGTGATTTCGAGGAAGGAGGCTCGTTGATGGGGGGCTTACATACTCAGGCGCAAATTAAATACTCGTTCGTGGTATATGACAACGGCCGTGCCTCACCGACCATGCCTCAACGGTGATACCTCAGCAGTAATTAAATAGTGCCGTAATCCCCTTACAGAAAAAACAATAGAAACACCATGTCAAGAGAGCCCCGTTAAAGGAAGTATTTGGGAAGCTATGCATGAAACAGATCGTGGCAGGAATTATGGCGAGGCAGGTAATTGATAAGGCACGGTGGCTGATGGGGAATAACCGTTGTCACACACCTTGTACTTGTTCAGTACTAGTATTTAATTTGCGCCCAAGTGCTTGTACTGTACAGCAAGAACCCAAACAATTGCTAGGATGTTGGTTGGAGTTTCCGTTTCAAGTAAAGGCTGGGGTCTTTTAGTTTTTGTTCCCCCCGGAGAGTAAAGGCGATTTTTTGCAGTGTTCCCCCCCTCTTTCTACCAGGGGGAATTTTGGACAGCTACCAGTAAGCACGGGGCAGGTTTGTAAAGACTCTCAGTAAATTTAGATCCTTGTCTTGAGTTTGATTTCAAGTTCGAGGATAACTGCAAGCATACCGGCACAGTAAGGTACGTGCCTGGCGACAAAAGAAACTGACCCCCCGTTTTACACCAAAAATGGGCCCTTTCACCTCATAAAATCACATCCAGTCAGGGTTCTCAATGGTCGGCTGAGGACCGGCTCGGACCAGCTAGACCTGGTCAAAGTCTAGTCTAGTCCAATGGTAGAAATTAGACTGACCAGGCAGTCATGGTTGCTGGAACTGACCGGACCGGGCTCAGTCAGACCGGGCGGACCAGGCAAAAAACGAGTGATAAGGGGTGCGTCGGCTGGTGGCTTATCCGCGAAAATTGCGGCTGAACAGATCACTCAGCGCTAAAGAAGTTCTCTCGTTCACTAAGTGATTCACTAAGTGCACAGAGAGGAGCATTTATAAAGCAGAAAAGTGCTCCTATCCTTCCATCGATCAGAACACCCAGCCTTTCTTCTCAATGTAAGTTCCCTTTCTTCTCAATGTGTTTTTTTCGCTTACATCAGCAGGTTCGCATCGGTGCGAACTTGCTTACAAATTATTTTTCGCCGCCTCGGACAGAGGCCAGAAGGACTGGTCGGGGACTAATCCAGACCAGTCGTGACCACATATTTTAGTCAAGTCCGGTCTCGGACATCCATTTAGACTGACCAAGTGGTCCTACCTCTGAGACTTGACCGGTCGGACCATTGAGAACCCTGCATCCAGTTGCTTTGTGAAAAAAGTATTAAAATTCCTCAAAGTTTTTGGGCTCGTCTATATATTATCATTTATATGTGACAAGCTCTGTTAGTTAATACCCATAGCGCAATACCAGAAATCGTGATGGCGGCCAAAAGGTACCTTAAATTCTGCATGAGTGTCCCATGCCCTAGATTGAATAATTGAACCGTGTGCTATGCCGTTGGGCTTTCCTCTCAGTAAGGTCAAGAAATTTTTGTTTTTTCTTCTGTCTCGTAAGGGGGGCAAGAGGCTGTGTTTTTGCTGTTCTTTTTGCCCCGTTCCAGAGAAGGAAATTCTGGACTCCATAGCACATTGTTCAATTATTCGAGTTTTTGCGGTATGATACAAAAGGTATATTGCAACCACCTCCAATGACAATCCTATGCCCCCGACCCCCGCCGGAGAACGGGAAAATTCTCGTAATTTTTACATAGAAAGTTTCAACAACTGCCTCAACTATACCTTAGTTTCATTAGATCTATCCAGCTTTGAAATAGGTTATGAATGTCCAAAGTCAGCCATTTTGGGTGTAAAAGTGGGGGGGGGGGTCGGTTTCGTTTGTCGCCAAGATCGTACTGAAAATGAAAAAGCCTTGGGGATACTGTATCTACTCTGAGGAACGAAAGAGGCGCGGGCAAACAACTGTCGCTCTCAAGAAATCTCAACTGGAAAGGAAAACCTCGAAAGTAACGATCAATTCAAATCTGCTAAACTACACAAACTTCTTATCTAACTTAAAGCTAACCCACAGAACCGCAAAAAAGAAGAAGAAAAATCCAACCACTATCAGGAATTCCCTTCTTCAATCCACAGTCCAAATGGTTCCTCCGTTGGCTGTACTGTGTTCCCGTGGTGGCTGTGGTTGGTGGGGACAGCGCGAGAGAAGTCAAAGATCGTACAGTACTAAGGCAAAAAGATTCCTCCGATGCCCATTTTACACCAAAAGTAGCCAACTTTGCCACCCTCCCCCAGGCCACAATCTCTATGAGAATCCACAAAAATATGGCTGTGCACCAGAAGACCCGTAGATAATGTAATGAGGGTTACAAAACTCTTAAATATCACAAAGGGATGGAGAAATGGTTGCTTAAGTAGAGAGGCATTGGTGTCATGTACCTTTTTGTATGGAGCCCCATACAAAAATTTAGGTCACTTTCACACAGGCTGATGCAACCACGAACAATGGAGGCAGCTTTGATTCCTTGTACTTCTACTTCTAGAGGTTTGGATAGATTGTGATTCTCTAGCTGGAGGGTCAGTTTAAAGTGTTTCCGTGCCCACAGTGTTGGGCATTGCCGGTTTAAAAATGTCAAATTTAGCCCTAAAACCAGTATCGGACGAATCTTTTGCCCCCGTACTTTAACTTAGGGCCCGTTTACCTAACCGTCTAGTTCTGAAATTTTGGTAGCGAAACCAGACGTTCTATTCCGATAGACGTGGCAAAACTGTTTACCTAATTTTCTACCTTTCTATTCTAGCTGCTAGATTCAATATCTGTTTATTACTAGGTAAAAGACGATCAAAACACGACGCGGCTCAATAGGGAGGTTTTGCTAAGACGGTCCTAACTTGAGCCGCTCTTATCACCTCAGCAACCGAATTAACCTTTCCAAATGTGGAATAGTGCTGCGTGGCTTACGAAGGTACAGCGCCTAAGTTTTGAATATTTTACTAGCAGGGGATGTTCGACTAACAGGGGTGAGGAGGTCAATTAGGTAACCACTATACCCAATTCGCTGTCCTTATACCCGATTTGCGGCTTTGGCCCCTGCTAGCGTAACACCCCCTGCTAGTAAAATATTCAAAACTTAGGCGCTGTACCTTCGTAGCCTTGTGCAGTGACAACCGATCCAAATTGAGCTAATGATTACCAAGACACTATGAGCCCTAGGGGGTTAGCATAGGTGAGGCGAAACCGAGTTTTACTGGCTATTAATTCCATAAATTTATCCTAGCTAAACCTAGCCGGTGTACTTGGCGATTCATAAAGTATTCGGATACTTTGGCGCCAAGACCCGGGTATTTGGTATGTCTAAGCGCCAAGGTATCCGAATACTTTATGAATCTCCAAGTACAGTGCAGTTAGAAAAGGTCGGGGACAAATGCCAAAACACACCAAAAGTCCCACTTTTCAGCACACCACAACAGCCCCATCTCACTTAATTAGAGCCTTCAATTTTACTGACACCACCTCTTGTATCTGGAGTACCTTGTAAAAAAATTTCATACTTTTTCTGATCCTTTGCGGGAAGGTATACTGTGTATTCTAGCATGTGTTGAGAAATCAATGTTAAGACACCTACTTTATACTTTATACTTTACAATTCAACAAGTGTTGAGACTGTTTTGCTACTAAATAGTGCAAGAGTGTCTAATTACATATCGGGTCACTAAGTACATGAAACCAAGATATCTGGCTACCACCACTTTAAGAACAGGCCTAGAAGTATGTAGAGGCTCTACCAGCTCAGTATATTGAATTTGAGATAGTACCTGATTTTTTAAATTTCAGAGAATTGTAGTGCTATTAGGCATTCTTGTGTGGGGCGCCTCAAAATGTGGCATATTTGGTGTGTTTTGCCGTTTGTCCCTGAACTTTTCTAACGGCACTGTACTAGTAAGCTAGCTAAAAATAAATAACACTCACCTATCCCAGAGTACTCGAGCGTGCGTAACCATATGAACAGCCAATCTTGGCACGGTTACGAGTATCTCTTGGACTGCCGAAACGGTGGAAAATTTTATGCCACCCGCCCCAGTGTCTGAGACAGAGATTACTAAGGTGCTCTCTCAGTTATTGTTCGGTGATGATATGCGTAAGTATGATATAATCATAATATTGCTGATGTTAGCCATGATCTGGTGCTTGCGCGCCTGCTAATTTGTAATTTAAAGTCCTAGGACAAAACCTTTCGTCCGATGCTCTTTTTTTATACCTAAAGTAGTCACTTTCGCCATCCTCTCTCATAGCACACAATACTTATGAGAACCTCCAAAAAGCCTTGTAGCGCATTAGTAAACCTGTATATAACATACTACAGAATTTAAAAATGGTATAAAAGAGTGGAGAAAAAGTCACTAAAGAATCGGGAATAGGTTGCTATGTACTTTTTTGTGTGGAGCCTTATAGAAAAATGTTTGGGTTATGATACTTTCCAAGTAATTGACCCAACAATGAATAGTGAAGGCAGCCCTGATCCCTTGGACTTCTACCTCTGGGAGTTCTGAACGGACAGTCATCCTCTAGCCAGCGGAGGGATTTGAAGTGTTTTCATGCAATCAGTGTTGGGAATTGTCTGTTTGAAAGTGTCTATTTTTCGGTAAAGTTGGTGTAAAGCCGTGTGTCGGATGAAAACTTTCCTCACCGGAATGTGTATTGTGTCACTTATTTCGCTCTCACCAAAATTTTCATTTTTCAATCTTGAGCTACTTTTGCCTACAGCCTCTAATAGAAAGCAGAAAACCGGTAGCCTGTTCTCCACCAAAGTGCCCCCATCTCAGCGGTTTTTTTTACGAAATTCCTTGTTGTGGTTGACTAGTCAAGAATCGCATTTGGCCCGTTTGGAGGACCCCCATTTGTACGATAGTTAGTGTCTTGTAGGGTTAGATCAGGTGACTGTTGTCGGGACGGAAGTTCTCGGGGAGGTACTAGAGCACTGTTTCCCATCATCTCGCGCCTCAGAACTAGCAAGACTTGAACAGATGATGAAGACGACAACACCCACTTTTACGAGAAGGGGGATAGCAAGCGACAACATGACCGCGAAGTTAATTGATTTTCTTTCTTCTCTTTTGCCCCCCCCCCTCCTCCTGTGTGAATTTGTAGAGATACTTTCCGGTAGTCGGGATTTGACAAAAGGCGAAACCCAAATTCCCATCTGACCTCGTTTGAAAGCGTTGGATCTCTACCATTCTTGTTCGTTAGCTGCCGAGGAGCGAGGCTTGCCAAACAATTCCATTTCCTTCCCGGGCCGCATCGTTCTTTCGGTACCGGGAATGCTCTTGGCTGTGCGGTTCGTTGTGCTTGCTTGGGCGGCGCTCACTGCCCATGCCCGTCCATAGTTGTTTATATGCAACGGCGAAGCTATTTGCACGGTGGCTAATGACTAAAGCCTGCCCTCCGCCTAAAATTCTCGGAGAATCCCGGGGTATCTCAAGTATAATGTGGTGCGTGTTGGGGGGGGGGGATGTTTTGTGGGGGGTGTTAAGGAGGAGGGGTGAGGATTTGGGGTCATTAGGGGTGTTAACTGATTGATTGTCAAAATACAGCGATACTCCATTAATGGCACATTTAATGCTATGTTAGTCCGATAGAACGGATAGATTGTTTATCTTACGCTAGGTTAGAATGCTTTGTCTAACCCTTCCTTCGTTTTCGCCCCAGAGATATTAGAGCCCTCTCTGACATAATGACAGCGCTCCTCAGTTTACCTCTACTCGCGCATTGCAAAGGTTTCCGGAAATGTGGACTTTGTTTGGCTCGGTGCTAACTTAGGTGTTACCATCTAATACACCGGAGGACAAAAGTGCATGAGTTTTTCCGCAATGCAATAGGTGAGTCTAGTACAGCAACGCAAGTCTGCTGCAGACAGAAGCTTAAGTTACCCTGCCGTCACCATCAACTAATCTGGAAGCAGTGGACTATACAATCTGAATTTTGACAAGAGATCCTACCTTCTTTACGGGAGTGACGAGTTCTAAGAAAGACTGGGCTTGGGCATGTGAGGACTCTGTGCAAGGGGTTCCTAGAGGCATGGTGGTGATCTATACGTTGTGTTAAAATTCAGGCCGAGTAAAGCGAGTAGAAAATGTAGAGTAAGTGGTAGAGAGATGAATTAGAATTGGGCAGTTCACTTGGGTATATGATAGACGTTCAAATTCGCATAACATTTTCTAACTAGACTATCAGGTCCTTTATCATAGGATCTGCTTTCCTGAATGCCATACCTGTGTGGGTGAGAACTCGGTCTCCATCCACACGGAGGAAGAAAACTTTCTCTGACTGAAACAAGGAAGAAACAATTAGAAGCAAGGAGATAAAGTTTTTTGGTATGAGACGAAGGGAGATGCAGTAGAGCGTTTCAAGAAAGGACTAACAGGAAGAAATAAGGTTAAACGATATCAAGCATAAGGGGACAAAATTCCAACACGTTGTGTGCTCTATTTCAGATGTGGATTATTTTTTCTTGTGTCGATGGTTGCACTGCGGAAAACCCATGCACTTTTGTCCTCCTGTGTAAAATGTGCCAAGCAACGTCTCCACACTCCCGGAAACTTTTGCAATGCACAACTAAGTTATACCCCTAGCCGACAAAGCTACTCGAGTCCGCTCCCCAGATAGGTGCTTGGGGGTAGCGGGGTATTCGGGAGTACAAGTAGGAGGCAGAAACGTTTGGCTCTGGTCCGGCTGGAGGAGTTATGTAAATTTCTCTACTCGAGTGGTCACATATTACACAATCCCTGTTTAAACTAGCAAAATGGGGGGGGTGCCACCCATCTCGCAGTGCAACTGCTCGAGTACAACTGGAAAGTACAGCCCGCGCGCCCCGTGGATACTATTGGGGATTGATTAATCGCTCCTCGCTCGAGCTTCTCTCCGTAACTTTAACAAAGTTCAAAATCACAATTTCTCACCCTACCGCTCGCGTCGGCGCTGTCGAAATCAAATCCCACGCCGCCCCCGCTGTGATTTTGCTAGCGTCTTGAATCCGTCGCCGCCCAACCTGGCGTCTTGATTTCGACAGCATTGACGCGGGTGGTAGTGTGAGCCTGTTAAAGTTGCGGAGAGAAGCGGGAGCGAGGAGCCATTAATCTTTGGCGGTATCTGCGGGGAGCGCTTTCTCTAGGTGGGGTTAAAGGTGTGGAGTAATGAGGAGAATCGCCTCGCCTTGCATCTTCTCCGTGAGCAAAGTGAGAGCCCCCAAACCCGTTGCGATGACGACCAGCGTGGGGGCGATCATCGACGACTCGCTTAATTAACAACCCCCGCAAGCAGCAGGGTCCAATGCACCATAGAACCTTGCGACCACACAAATCATTCTTGGCAAGTGTGTGCAAAGACAACAAAACCCTTCATTCCATCCCTTTCAATCTTCCCATTTTCGCTCCACCTGCGCAAAACTCACCGCCCAGCCGACCGACCACTTGTACATAACCATGATTTTCATTTGACGGTAACAATATACACGAGAATACGATGCCCTCGTTCTTCGCTTTTCAACAGGGTTCCTCGGACTCCCGTTCGCTTCCGCCGTCGGAGACGGAGTCGCTACGGTTTGGGCGCTTTAGGGCTATACCTTTGCACCTACAGCAGCAGCAGAGAAGGAGTGTAGGTGGTCTATTCACGGCGTTTTCGGAGCCTTCGACCCTGACGCGGCCGCTTCTTTCGGGCGTTGGTGGCGGTGGTGGTCGTAATGGTTTGGGCTATGGCGCTATCGACATTTCACAGAATGAAGGCGCAGGGAGGAATCTCGATGACGATGATGATGAGGGGAATGGGGTTGATGAGCGCTGGTGGCTGGATAGGGTGCTGATAAGTCCCCGGAAGAAGACTGTGGTTTGGATGATGGAGAGATGGTATCGGCGGTTTGGAGTGCTGGTGGTTTTACCCGCCGGGATTGTAAGCCCCCACTTGGCGAAGGCCACTACATGGCGGACTAACGGTGAGGGCATGCGCTCTCGTAGACGATAGTCTGGTGCGGTATTCCGTTTCCAAAGTACCCGCTCGATGCGCCGCCTGCGATACGAGTGGATATGCCTCTTTCACTGGCGCAAGCCCACATGGAGTATCGTGACAGGGATTTGGTTGGGATGCTGTGGACTGCTGCTCGTAACGTCTTTGATGTCTCGGCTATTCGCGACATGCTAGCTTCCTTCCTGCATTCACTCGTTCCCTGCAGCAACAACGGTGGAGAGGCGCACCAACAGGGCAGCGCACCGGGCCACGGAGAAGCGGTAGTCCGCATAAACTTCTGGTTCTTCCTCCTGTGGTACTACGCATTCTACAACCTTGTCGGGCTCTTGTGGATCACGAAGCTATTTAACCTTTATTCCGTGAATTGGTACCACTCCCTTCTACCCCGAACAATAACGAAGACTGACAGTGCATATAATAGGTGGCCTAGCAGACTCGGCTTTCCTCCGGCGTTCACCTTCTTCAACATCCTTCCCCTCTTCCTCTCCCTCCCAATATACCACTTCTTTCCACCGTCGCTATTAAACAACAACCTAACCTGGATCCTCCTAACCTTCGCAACAATGTCCGGCCCAGTCCTAATCTCGCTCCTAGTCCTCCTCTCCGAACGCCGTTCCGCGCTACGCACACACACGATACGCAACCCCTTCCACACTACCTTCTCCCCACTGCGCTGGCACAGGCGCCAACGCTGGGGCTTAACCCGCTCCTTCATACGATTTATCTGGTTCTGCAGCGCGTTAATCCTCTCACTAATAGCCTTCGTCCTCGGCGAAGCCTACGCAGAAGTCTACCTTCGCACACTCCCGCACACATCGCTGGAGACCGTAGTATACGTCTGGAGCTGGATCGCCACGATCCACCTACTCGACGCTACGACTGGATGGATCCTAGGCGCGAAGGTGGGCAGCTACCCCCTTGGCTGGGTCTTCAAGTTATACTTTGCGACAACCTACCAGACATACGTACGCGCGTTATACGCGCGGCTGCGCTCACCGAGCCAGTTCGCGTATTTGCAGTTGCTATCGTCGAGCATTGTCATCATCTACCACCCTCTTTCCATGACCCCGCTGTTCCACAAGGTCTACACACGCCTCCGCTTAACAAACCAACCCTATCGCGAATACCAGAAATTCCTCGGTCGGAGCTTCTTCGTGCGCGGACTCGCGGAGAACGTCACCATGTTGGCATGGCTGGGGTGGGTGCTTGCCTTGCATTACGGGTGGAATAGGGAGGTGTATCCGTACTTTTCCTTCGACGAGTTCAACTTTAAGCTCACGTTTTATGCGTCCGTCGTGACGTGGGCGTGCGAGGTTGTTGCCGGGTGGTGCGTCAGGGTGATCATGCGGAGGGGGTTTGGCTTCGAGGTTATGGGCGAGGGCGTCAAGGATCTTGTGGGATTCGAGGGGCTGTTGCCGGCCGTGTTGGCCGTCCAGGTGCATGTTTTGCAGAACATGCTGTTTAGTATTGCGCGGTTGAGGTTTTAGAGTGTGCGTAGATCTCCATGATGTGATGTGGTTGTGAGGATGGTTATGAGTGTATGATATTTACTGCCGGTCGAAAATATGAAATGTCAACTCTTGGTACTAACCCTAACCCTGTTACCGCTTTCCCTCTCTCTCTCTCTCTCTCTGTCTTTCACTTGCCAATGGCACTCGTGATAGTATTGTGCCCTGCTTCAATCAAGGTCAAGCGCAACTTCAAAGTCATACTATCATAAGATGTGACAGAGTAGTACTCCCACACGCGCAGGATCCTTCCTCACTAGATATCCACGTTTGGCGTCCTGCTCTTTCAGAGCCTTTTCTTTCTTTATTTTATTTTTTATTTTTTTAACTCTGTTAGATGCAAGGATTCCCATTTCTTCCTTTACTGTCATCCTCCCCTTCCGTGGTCGCCGCGTTGATTATGAGCGGTGGGTATCCACTACCAGCATGCAAAAGGGAAAGCTTAACATTGAGTCGTAGAAATGGCATAGGCTTTGTCCGATGATGGAGATAGCGTGCAGTTTTTTTTTTGTTGGTTTTTTTTTTTGGGGGGGGGGGAGATGGTGCGTAGCAGATTGTTACACGCTGGAGGGTGTATCATGCCAACCCCAAGCGCCCTTCAACGGCCATCATTCAACTTACCTGTTCGGAACATCTCTGCAGGTTTAGCACTTTGAGTGCTGGATGATCTTGTGATTATCTACCCGCCATTGGCACCAAAAAATTACTTCTATTAAGGATTTGTGGTTTGTCTATTTGGATAGCGTACATAATACTCGATGAAATAATCAGCTGGGGGAAGTACTGTAGTACTCTGGGCGCGCCTTCCTGCTAGGAAGATAAGTATAAGTATTTGCTCCTGTGTGAAATATCTATCTACCGTATTATTTAACATATCGCCGCCTAACCGCCGCGAGTAGGAATACAACCTCTCCTCACCTTTGAACTAATAGTTGTGACCTTCCATCTCGGTTCAAAAAATGAGAAAGAAAAAAAAATAGGAAAAGAAAAATAGGAAGAAAAAAGAAAGGAGGAAAAAAAAGAGAAATAAATCTGGCCATATGGGGAGAACTTGGCTTCAGTCGAGGATGCAGGTAAGGTTCGCTATCGGTAGAGGGAGAGGGAAGCATAGTTTGCAAGGCTTAAAGGAGTGCTGGAAATCGTATGATAGATACCGCCCTCGTTGTCTAGTTTGTCGGGTCGGCGTCTTGCCGGTCCAAGAGTTGCTTCACCACCAACTCGTGCCCTTCCGCTACGGCTCGCGAAAGTGGCGTTTTGCCCTCGTTGTCTGGCCTGTTGGGGTTGACGTCTTGCCGGTCCAGTAGTTGCTTCAGAACTGACTCGTGCCCTCGCCGAGCCGCCCACCAAAGTGGTGTTTTGCCCTCATTGTCTGGGTAGTCGGGGTTGACGTCTCGCCGGTGCAAGAATTGCTTCACTACTAACTCGTGTCCTTTCGCTGCGGCCCACGAAAGTGGTGTACCGCCGTCGTTATTAGGCTTGTCAGGGTCGACGCCTTGCCGGTCCAAGAGCTGCTTCACCACTGACTCGTGCCCTCTCGCTGCAGCCCACAAAAGTGGTGTTTTGCCCTCGTTGTCTGGCTTGTCAGGGTTGACGTCTTGCCGGTCCAAGAGTTGCTTCACCACTGACTCGTGCCCTCTCGCTGTAGCCCGCGAAAGTGGTGTGCGGCCCTCGTTGTCTGGCTTGTCAGGGTTGACGTCTTGCCGGTCCAAGAGTTGCTTCACCACTGACTCGTGCCCTCTCGCTGTAGCCCGCGAAAGTGGTGTGCGGCCCTCGTTGTCTGGCTTGTCAGGGTTGACGTCTTGCTGGTCCAAGAGTTGCTTCACCACTGACTCGTGCCCGTTCATTGCAGAACACGAAAGTGGTGTACTGCCCTCATTGTCAGGCTTGTCAGGGTCGACGCCTCGCCGGTCCAAGAGTTGCTTCACCACTGACTCGTGCCCTTTCGCTGCAGCCCACGAAAGTGGTGTACCGCCGGCGTTATCAGGCTTGTCAGGGTTGATGTCTTGCCGGCCCAAGAGCTGCTTCACCACTGACTCGTGCCC